>JAABUM010000058.1_pt1 | contig 277910 bp, 263 predicted proteins | sample 5559161 | NCBI WGS metagenome assembly JAABUM01 (sample SAMN10711868, study PRJNA513369) | rock metagenome | isolation source: Antarctica rocks | place: Antarctica: Victoria Land, Siegfried Peak nord
TCAACACGTCTCGCTGGGAGCGAACGCCGGCGGATTGCGCCGCCCTGCGCACGGGTCTGGCGCGCCAGCGAGGGAAGCGCCAGCGACGAGCTGGGAGCGAGCTGCTGGCGGATTGCGCCGCCTGCGCAACTGGTCTGGCGCGCCAGCGAGGGAAGAGCCGGCGACGAGCTGGGAGCGAGCTGCTGGCGGATTGCGCCGCCTGCGCAACGGGTCTTGCGCGCCAGCGAGGGAAGCGCCAGCGACGAGCTGGGAGCGAGCGCCGGCGGATTGCGTCGCCATCAACGGGTCTGGCGCGCCAGCGAGGGAAGCGCCAGCGACGAGCTGGGAGCGAGCGCCGCAGGTGCTCGCCATCAAACCGTGCTCGCCATCAACACGGCTAGGCGGTCGCCTAGAGCGGCCCAGTCGTAGCGCTCTATTACCAGGGCGCGGGCGGCGGCGGCGCGGTCGGCGGCGGCGGCAGGATCGGCGAGGACCCCCCGGATGGCGTCGGCGAAGCCCTCGATACCAGCCAGGAAGAGGTGGCGGTCATCGACATCCAGGCCCCGCACGCCGAACGGCGTGGACACCGCCGGCACCCCGGCGGCGAAGTACTCGACGACCTTCAGGTTGGTGCCCGACCCCTGACGCATCGGGTTGAGGGCCACGTCGGCCGCCGCCAGCAACGTCGCCTTGGCGTCGTCGCTGACCACGCCGGCCAAGGCGACGTTCTGGGGGAGCGACCGGGTCCGGAAGTGGTCGCTGTGGCTGCCGGCCAGCACGAACACCACTTCGGGCAGCTCGCCGGCCACGTCGATGAGCACCTCGGCGGCGTCGAGGTTCGGCGGGTGCCAGCTGGCGAAGAAGGTCGCCAGCGCCGTGGCGGGCTGGGTTTGCTGGTCCCGCTCGACTGGGCCTCGCCGGGCTGCGTTCCAGGCCGCGAGCCAGGCCTGGCCCCGTTCCCGCCGCTGGGCCGGGGTCGGCACGGCGCGGTCGGCGTCGGTGCCGTTGGGAATCACCACGAAGCCGGAGGGGTCGCGGCCGAACCAGCGGCGCAGGGTGGCGACGTCTTCGATCGAGCAGGCCACCACGTGCTCGGCCTGGCGGACGGTCCGGCCCTCGACCTCGGTGACCCACGCCGCCAGCTCCCGACCGCGGGCCGTGCCGCCCAGGACCTTGCCCTTCAGCTCGGCCTCGGCGTTGTGAGCGTCGTACACGAACGGCACCGTGGTACCGGCTGCCTCCAGCGCCGGCAGCAGGAACGGGTGAGCCAGGATCACGCCATCGGCTCCATCCAACGCTTGTCGCAACACGTCGATGTACTCAGGGGTGGCGGCGATCGAGCGCCCGGCCACGATGTCGGTGGTGGGCACGCCGGTCGCTCGCGACAGGGCCACGTCCTCGGCCAGCTGCGCATCGGACACGCCCACCACCGTCTCGGACAGGCCGGGCGCCAGCACCGTGGTCGACGTCGGGCGCGGCGGGTTGACCAGGCTCACGACGTGGACGTCAGCGTGGCGGGCCAGCTCGCCGTACAGGTGGCGGTAGCGGAGCTGGCCACCGCCCCTGGCGGGATGGATGCCGTAGGTGGAAGGGACCACGTACCGCCGCCGGCGCGGCTGGCCGGCCTGACCGGAGTCCGAAACGGTGGCGGCCGGCGGCTCGCCCAGGATGGCGGCGACGGCCGCCTCCCAGGTGATCTCGACCGCCTGCCGGCGCCCGGCCCGGCCGAGGTGACCGGCCCATGAGCGGTCGCCGGCCAGGTGGTCGAGGGCGCGACCGATGGCGGCCGGCTCGGATGCCACCACCAGGCCGTTGACGCCGTTGATCACCAGCTCGGTGGGGCCGCCGGAGTCGGTCGTGGTGAGCACTGGCGTGCCGGCGGACAGGGCTTCGACGGTGATCAACCCGTAGTCCTCGTCGGCGGGTACGAAGGGCACCGCCAACGCCGTGCCGTAGCGCCGGGCCAGTTCGTCGTCGCCTATCGAGCCGAGCAGGCGGATGCGCCGGTCGCCGGCAGCCGCTTCGGCCAGGCGAGGTTGTTCGGGGCCGCGGCCGGCGATGGCCAGCTCGACGTCGGCGGTGACGTGGGCCATGGCCCGGACCAGCAGGTCGAGCCGTTTTGGCCCTTCCAGCCGGCTGGCGGTGAAGAAGCCGTTTCGATCGGCGGGCGGCACCGGGGGACTCGCCACCGGCAGGTCCGACGGCAGGCGCACGACCTCGGGAACCACGCCTACAGGGAAATACCCGGCACGACCGGCCAGCGTGCGCGATAGGGCCAGGTGCCGGCGCACGGCCCCCGGGGCCAGTGCCACGGCGTCGAGGTGGTGCACCAGCTCACGGGCCAACGGTCCCGGGAAGGCCAGATCACCGTGGACCGGGCCGACCTCGGCGACGGCGTGATCGAACTGTTCGAACAGCTCTGGCAGGGCGGCACGCTCAGGCGGGCGGCGGATGGCCTGGAGCAGGCGGCCCACCGCTCGGGAGCGGGGTCGGCCGGGGAACTCCAACGGCAGGCCGGTCAGGTGGTAGGTGTCGTAGAGGCCGCGCAGCGGGTGGAACAGGTGCAGGACGTGGTTCGGGTGCTCGATCAGCCAAGCCGGGTACTTCGAGCTCACCACCAGATCGAAGGCGCTCACGTCCAACGCCGCGAACCGCTGGTAGCCGTCGATCAGGCCGACCAGATCGTGCTCCTCGACCGTCAGGGTGACGACCTCGGCCTGGTGGGCCGTCAACCGCTCGATGGCGGCGGCCAAGCCCGTCCATGCCCGTTCCGCCCCGCCAAGGATCCCCGACGCCGCCCGGGGAGCGACGATGGCGATCTTCACGCCGGTCTGTCCCCGGACGCACGACAGGACCCGGCTGAGCCGGGTCCTGTCGATCCGTCATGACGAGGGGGGATCGTCAAGCGGCCTTGGTCTTACGGGCGGTGGTGCTGCGGTTGACCAGGGCGGTCAGCTGACCCCGGGCATCCTTGGTGGCGTCGCGGGCCTGCTTGACCAGCTCGGCGGCCTGCTCGGGCAGCGTGTCCTGGACCTGGTCGAGAAGCTGGTCGATGCGGGACTCGACATCGGCAAGGCGCTCTTCCACGAGCTTGACGCGGTCTTCGACGAACGAGGTCATCGACTCATACTGGCCCTTGGCGTCGCCGGCCTGGCCTCTCAGCTGCTTGAGCAGTTCCTGGCGCTGGACCTGGGCCTTCTGGAAGGCGATGACGCCGAGGCCGACGGTGACGTAAGCAGCGTCCTTCAGGGCCTTGGTGAGATCTTCGGTCTGGGGCTGCGGCATGGGGGTCTCCTTGAACGGATCGGGTCCCGACTCTCTGTGCCGGGTTGCTAACAACAATACGTCCAATAGATAACAGTTGCAAGCACTCGTGAAGAAGGTCTCATCCCGCCGGCGCGGCCGGAGCTACAGGAGCCGAGCCATAGGCGAGGCGACCAGACAAGCACGCGTCCGTTCGTCAGGCGCAGCTGGCGAAGAAAGCTGCGATGCGACCAGGGCAGCCTTTCCGCGCAGATCTCGAGGCCTACTACCGTTTCCGGATCGTGAGCGCTGGCCCGGACCCCGACGCCGACGCCGTCGAGACCCTCCCGTCCGTGGTGGCGGTGGTGGTGAGCCACAACCCCGGGCCCTGGTTCGAGGAGTGCCTCGCCTCGTTGCGCGACCAGACCTACCAGGGCCTTTCGGTCCTGGTCATCGACTCTGGCAGCGACTTCGATCCCACCCCTCGCATCGCCCCCATCTTGTCCAACGCCTACGTGCGCCGCGTGGAGGAGAACGTCGGGTTCGGCCGAGCGGTCAACGAGGCCCGCGGCATGGTGGAAGGGGCCACCTTCTACCTGCTGTGCCACGACGACGTTGCGCTGGCGCCAGACGCGGTGCGCATCCTGGTGCTTGAGACCTTTCGCTCCAACGCCGGCCTGGCCGGCCCCAAGCTGGTCAGTTGGGACGAGCCCCAGATCCTCCTGCAAGTCGGGGCGACGGTGGACAAGGCCGGCTACCTGGTGCCCTACGCCGAACCGGGCGAGCTCGATCAGGAGCAGCATGACGCCGTCCGCGATGCCTTCGTGATCACCGGCGGTTGCCAACTCATCCGCGCCGACCTGCTCGAGCACCTCGACGGCTTCGACCCCGCTCTCTCCATGGTGGGAGAAGAGGTGGACCTGTCCTGGCGATCTCACGTCGCCGGCGCTCGGGTGCTGATCGTCCCCGCCGCCCGGGTGCGCCACCGCCAAGCTTTGGTCGAACGAGCCCCGGTGCAGGGCGTGGCCGTGTTGGCTGCCCGCCACCGGGTCCGCACCATGCTGGTCTGCTACGGGTTCTGGCACCGGTTGCGCGTCGTCCCCCAAGCGTTCCTGCTCACCGTGGTCGAGGTCCTGGCCAACCTCTTCTCCGGCCGCACCGCCCACGCCGGCGTGGCCGCCAGGTCCTGGACCTGGAACCTCCGCCACTACGCCTCGATGGCGGCCCGGCGCCGGGCGCTGCGCCAGGTGCGCGCCGTTCCCGACACCGAGGTGCGCCGCCTGCAGGCGGGGGGCAGCGCCAGGGTGCGAGCGTGGCTGCGCTCCGGTTCGGCCGGCGGGGAGCGGATCGGTGAGGTCACCAGATCGGGACGGAAGCTGGCCGGCTCGCTCAAGACCGGTCCCCGCCGCACCGCCGCCCTGGTCGCGGTGGCGATGCTGGTGCTGCTGCTCATCAGCTCTCGCGACCTCATCACCGGTCCCATCCCCGCCATCGGGGAGTTCGCCCGTTTCCCGTCGTCGCCCTCGACCCTGCTGCGGGCGTGGCTGAGCGGGTGGCGAACCTCCGGCCTGGGCTCCACCAGTCCCGCGCCGACCGCCTACGCCATCCTGGGCGGGCTGGGCGCGGTCTTGGGTGGTGCCATGGGCCTGCTGCGCGAGCTGCTCATCCTGGGACCGCTCCCGGTCGGCGCCCTGGGTGCTTGGCGGTTGGCCCGACCCATCGGCTCCCGGCGGGCGGCGGTGGGGGCCTTCGTCGTTTACCTGGCCATCCCGCTGCCCTACAACGCGCTGGCCAACGGCTCCTGGGGCGGCCTCATCCTGTTCGCCGTCGCGCCCTGGTTGGTGCGGTCGCTGGCGCGGGCGGGGAACTTGGCGCCTTATGCAACCCGGCCCGGCACCGTCGACATCCTGGGTCCCGCCGGCGACGGGGCGGCGCTGGCCGCAGAGGCGTCTCGGCTCACCGAAGCCCCTTCGTCGCCGCGGTACCTCATAGGTCGCATCCTCGCCCTTGGGCTGGTGCTGGCGCTGGTCGGCAGCTTCGTTCCCTTCGTGCTGGTCACCTCCATGCTGGTGGGCGCCGGCATGACCCTTGGCTCCGTGGTGGCCCGCCGCACCGAAGGGGTAGGTCGCATCCTGGCCGCCTCTGTCGGCGCCCCGGCGGTCGCCTTTGTGCTTCACCTGCCGTGGTCGCTCCAGTTCTTCGGGGCCGGCCAGGGCTGGGCGTCATTTGCCGGGGTGCGTTCCAGCGAGAACAGCCTGCTGTCGGTGGGGCGTCTGATCCGCTTCCAGTCCGGGCCCTTCGGCGCCCCACCACTGGGCTGGGCGCTGCTCGTGGCCGCCGCCCTGCCGCTGGTCATCGGGCGGGGCTGGCGGTTCGAATGGGCGGCGCGGGCGTGGTTCGTGGCATTGGTGTCCTGGAGCGTGCTGTTCGCCGGCCACGAGGGCTGGCTGCCGTTCCGCCTGCCACCGGCCGAAGTGCTCTTGGCGCCGGCGGCGGTCGGTTTGGCGTTGGCGGCGGCACTGGGCATGGCCGCCTTTGAGATCGATCTGCCCGCCTACCGCTTCGGCTTGCCCCAGGCGGTTTCGCTCATCGCCGCGGTGGCGGTGGTGGTTGGCAGCCTGTCGGTGTTCGCCGGTGTCGTCGGCGGCCGGTGGAAGGTGCCCGGCGGCGACTTCTCCGCGCCCCTGGGCTTCATCCAGAGCGAGCGGCGGACCGAGCCTTTCCGGGTGTTGTGGGTCGGTGATCCCGAGGTTCTGCCGTTGTCGGGTTGGCGCATCGGTGACCGCCTCGCCTACGCCACCACCGACGACGGGCTGCCCACCGTGGCCGACCGCTGGAGCGCCCCGGCGACCGATCCCACCCCGCTGTTGCGCCGCGGCCTGAGCCTGGCCAGCGACCGCGACACCGTTCGGCTCGGCCGGCTGCTCGCCCCCATGGGGGTCCGGTACGTGGTGGTGCCGCTGCAGAAGGCGCCGGTCCCGTTCAGCAGCGAGCGCTTCGACATCCCGGCGACCCTGCGGGCCGCTTTCGAACAGCAGCTCGACTTGGAGCGCGTCGACGTCAACGATGGCCTGCTGGTGTACCGCAACCGGGCGTGGGCCCCGACCCGCTCCCTGGTCGCCAAGGGGACAACTGTCGGCTCGTCGTATCTCGACGCCGCGTCGGTCGACCTCACCGGCGCCACCAACGTCCTGCCGGCCGACCGGGGCACCACCGGGGCCAGCGGCAAGGTCACCCGGCCCGGGGTGGTGCTGGTCGGTTCGGCGGCGTCGTCGGGCTGGGAGCTCACCGTCGGCGGCAAGCACCAGCGCCGAACCAAGGCGTGGGGTTGGGCCAACCAGTTCAAGGTGTCCGGCACCGGGCCGGCCGCGTTGCGGTACGACACGCCGTGGTGGCGTTACCTCCTGCTCGGCGGCCAGGTGGTGCTGTGGCTGGCGGCGGTGGCCATGTGGCGGCGGTTCCGCCGGGGTCCCGACCCAGAAGGGCCTGACCCCGCTCACACCCGGGCCACGCCGGCCCCGGCCACCGCCACGCCTTCCATGTCCATCTCAGGCCGAAGTGACGGCTCACCGACCGTCGAGGTCGGCGACCCTGTCCCGGCCGCCACCCGACCATGAGCCCTGAGCGACGCCGTATCGCAGGCCCTCGGCCCGGCCGGCCGGACCAACCCTTCCCGCCGCCGCGCCGCCCCGGCACCTTCCGGTGGGGCGCCATCCTGCTCATCCCGGCGCTGCTGATCGGCGCCGGGCTCATCGACCAGGCCGAGGACCGTCCCACCTCGGGCGTGTCGGTCGCAGGCCTGGGGCCGGCGTCGTGGCTGCCGACCGCCTTCCCGGCGAAGGCGGTCGGCTCGGCCTGGTACTGCGCCGGCGGCACCGCCACCGCCGGCGCCAACGCCAACCACGAGGTGTACCTGTTCAATCCGAGCGACCGCTCGCTGACCGCCACCGTGACCGCCTACCCGAGCAAGGGCGACCCCAAGGACACCGTCGTCAGCGTGGCGGCCAGGATGCGGGTGGTGGTGCGCCTGGCCGAACTGGTCGACGCTCCTTACGCGGCCGCCTCGGTGGAGAGCACCAGCAGCCGTCTGGTGGTGCAGCAAAGGGTGTCCGGATCGCTCGGGTACGACCTGGCCGCCTGCTCCAACCGGGCCGGGTCCACCTGGTACTTCCCGGGCGGCTCCACCGCTTTCGGCAACGACGAGGTGCTGGCCATCTTCAACCCCTTCGCCGCCGATGCCACCGTGAACATCTCCTTCGTCACCGACAGCGCCGAACTGGACGCCCGCACCCGTTCGCCGCAGGCCTTCCAGGGCATGGCCGTGCCCGGCCGTTCGCTGGTCGTGGCCCGCGTCACCGACAAGGTCAGCCGCCAGAACAACGTCGTCGCCACCGTCCAGGCCACCAGCGGTTCGGTGGTCGTCGACCAGCTACAAGCCTTCGGCGGAGATCTCCAGCCGGCGCCGACCGGCGGCACCGGTTCGCAACCAGGTGACGGGACCGGCTCCGACGTCCCGCCCGAGGCCAAACCCAACCCCGGGCTCACCCTCCACCCCGGCGTGCCCGTCGCCGCCACCCGGTGGGCGTTCCCCGACGGGCGCAAGGCCGACGGTGCCCGCGAGTCGGTGCTCGTCTACAACCCGTCTGGTCAAGCCGCTGACGTGGACATCGGGGTGGTGCTGTCGCCGACCGGCGCCACCGGGCCGGTGCCGCCCGTCGCCCCCATAGAGATCACCGGGTTGGGCAGCAACGAGTTCCAGATCATCTCGATCGCCGACGAGACCCGCGTCCCGGCCGGCGTGGACCACACCATCACCGTGCGCTCGCTCAAAGGGGTTCCCGTGATCGCCCAGCGCCTGCTGACTGGGGCCTCGCCGTGGGACCACAGTGGTGCGGCGGCGGTCACCGGTTCGCCGGTCATGGCCAAGCGTTGGCTGCTGGCCACCGGTTCGGCGCTGCCCACCGTCACCCAGGACATCGCCGTCTTCAACCCGACCAAGCGGCCGGCAACGGTGACCGCCACCTTCCTCGACAGCGGCAAGCCGGTGACGCCAGCGACGCGCGCCCGGGTGGTGGTGCCGCCCGGCGGCCGGGCCACCCTGAGCCTCCCGGCCCTCGGCCTGCCCGCCACCGACCTGGGAACCATCGTCTCGGCCACCGGACCCGTGGTGGTGGAGCAGAGCCTGCTCGAAGGCGGCGGCCAGCTCGGCCTCTCCAGCACCATCGCCACCCCCCTCCCCGAAGACTTGGCGCCGCTGCCCGGTTAACTGGTCGTGGTGATCGAACGAGTGGCGTTGCTGGTCGGGTTGGCGGCGTTGGCGATGGCGGTGGCGTGGTGCTTGCGCCGGCGGACGCCGGCCGCCGCGCCTACGCCGACCAACTGGGAGGTTCCCGCCCAGCTCGACCGGGCCAACTTCACCCGGCCCGACGCCCCGTGGTTGGTGGCGGTGTTCTCCTCGAGCACCTGCCTCTCTTGCCAGGGGACGTGGGCGAAGGTGCAGCACCTCGAAAGCTCAGCGGTGGCGGTACAGGAGGTCGAGGCCGTGCGGGACAAGGCCTTGCACGAGCGCTACCGTGTGGACGCCGTGCCGTTGCTGGTCGTGGCCGACCATGAAGGCGTCGTCCGCGCTCACTTCCTGGGCGAACCCACCGCCACTGACCTGTGGGGCACCGTCGCCGAACTGCGCGGCCACCCTTAGTTCTGGCGTAACTGAGTCGCGCTGAGCGCGCTTCGTCTACGCCAGAACGGTTGGAGGGCGGCTGGGGTCAGTCGGGGTGGCGGTTGCGCTGGTGGACGTCGTAGGGCTGGCCGGAGGTCTCGTCGTCGGGGACCGCGTGATCGCGGTCAGCGGAGCGTTCGGAACTGATCGGCTCTGGTCCCTGCGACTTGCCCACCTCGATCAGCCGGGTGACTTCGGCGCCGTCGATCGTCTCGTGCTCCAGGAGCTGGCGGGCGATCAGGTCCAGACCGTTGCGGTGCTCGCTGAGCACCTCGCGGCACCGGACCTCGGCCTGGCGCAGGATGGTGTCGACCTCGTCGTCGATGGTCCGGGCCACCTCGTCGCTGTAGTCGGCACCGTGCTGCATCAGGTCGTCGCCGAGGAACACCTGGCCGGACTGTCCCCACGCGCGGGGGCCGATGCGTTCGCTCATGCCCAGCTCACGGACCATGGTGCGGGCCCGTTCGGTGGCCTTCTGCAGATCGTTGGCAGCGCCGCTGGTCAGGTGCCCGAACACCAGGTCCTCGGCCACCCGGCCGCCCATCATCATGACCAGCGATTCGAGCAGCATGTCTTGGCTGTAAGAGTGGCGGTCCTCGGGGGGAACGGTCTGGGTGACCCCCAGCGCCATGCCCCGGGGGATGATCGTGACCTTGTGGACCGGGTCGGCGTTCGGGAGCACTGCCGAGCACACCGCGTGGCCGGCCTCGTGGTAGGCGGTGGTCTCCTTCTCCTCGGGGGAGAGGGCCATGGACTCACGGGCCTGGCCCATCAAGATGCGGTCCCGGGCGAACTCGAAGTGCTGCAGCGTGATCTGGGTGGCGCCCTCCCGTACGGCGTGGAGGGCAGCTTCGTTGACCAGGTTGGAGAGGTCGGCGCCGCTCATGCCGGGGCTGCCTCGGGCGACGATGCCGAGGTCGACCTCCGGGGCCACCTGCTTGCCCTTGCAGTGCACCTCGAGGATGGCCTTGCGCTCCTCGAACTCCGGCAGCGGGACGACTACCTGGCGGTCGAAACGGCCGGGGCGCAGGAGGGCGGGGTCCAGGATGTCGGGCCGGTTGGTGGCCGCCATCATGACGATGCCTTCGGTCGCCTCGAAGCCGTCCATCTCCGACAGCATCTGGTTGAGGGTCTGCTCGCGCTCGTCGTGGCCACCGCCCAGGCCGGCGCCGCGCTTGCGGCCGATGGAGTCGATCTCGTCCACGAAGATGATGGCCTTGCCCAGCTTGCGGGCCGTCTGGAAGAGGTCACGGACCCGGCTGGCGCCGACGCCGACGAACATCTCCATGAAGTCCGAGCCGGTAACCGACAGGAACGGGACTCCGGCTTCGCCCGCCACCGCCCGGGCGATCAGGGTCTTGCCGGTTCCCGGAGGGCCGACCAGCAACACGCCCTTCGGGATGCGGGCGCCGATCTGACCGAACTTCTCGGGGAACTTGAGGAAATCGACGACCTCGCGGATCTCCTGCTTGACCCCTGCGTAACCGGCGACGTCGGTGAAGGTCGTGCCCGGCCGTTCGGTGGAGTACGTCTTGGCCTTGGACCGCCCGATCGACATGATGCCGTTCATCTGGCCCTGGGCCCGACGCTGCATGATCACGATGAAACCGACGATGAGCAGCACCGGCAGGAGGAGGGGCAGCAGCGACAGGAACCAGTTGGACTGCGGCGTCTCGAACTTGAGGTTGTTGCCGAGCTTGTTGTCGAGCACGGTCCGGTCGGCGTCGGAAAGCTGCGAAGGGCCGGTGGTCGTGAACTTGGCGCCGCTCTTGTAGTCCGAGTTGTAGGCGCCGCTGATGCTGCCGTCGGTGTTGTTATAGGTGGCCTTTTCGACGTGACCGGCCTTGACGTCGTTGCGGAACTGCCCGAACTCGATCTTGCTGCCCGTGTCGTGAGGGGTCAGCAAAGAGAACATGACGATGACCACCACCACCGCCAGAAGGCCCCACACCATCCAGCGCGACCACGGCGGTTCAGCCGGGGGTCGCTGGCCACCGTTGCCCTGGCGCGGGGACCCGTCTCGCCTCGGATTCGGCCCCCAATTGCCGGGCGGGTTGGGGCGCGGGCCACGGCCGCGCCCGGGCGGCGGCGGCGGGGGAGGAGGCGGGGGACCTTGCGGTTCCATCCCGTCATGCTAGAGGGCGATCACTACTAGAAGGCGTCCCCCTACTGCTGGTCCCGCTCGGCCTAGCGGCCTCGCCTGGGACTGGCTTCGCCATGAAACACACGCGCGGCGTGCTGCTTCGCCTGGCGGCTGCGCAGCGTTGCTTGCTGGTCCCGCTCGGCCTAGCGGCCTCGCCTGGGACTGGCTTCGCCATGAAACCCACGGCCTGCTTGCTGCTCCGCCTAGCGGACTGCGCAGCGTTGAGCGAGGCGCTGATTCGCAACCGCCGCAGGTGGTGCCATTGAACCGCCCCGTCCCCGGCCTGCCCGCCGCCGGGCTCTACCGTGGCCGCCATGAACCGCCACTGCGCTCGGCCCGGTTGTCACGGGCTGGCTTCTAGCACGCTGTCTTATGACTATGACCAGCACCGGGTGTGGCTGGAAGCGATGGCGGCCGAGGCCCATCCCATGACCCACGACCTCTGCGACCGCCACGCCGAGTCGCTCTCTGTGCCCCGGGGCTGGGAGCTCGAGGATCGGCGATCGGTGACACCGGTTCCCTTGTTCGACGATCAGATGGTGGGCTAGCTCGGGGCCGGCTCGCCGGTAACCTCCGCGGCGCCATGTCCCGCCGAACCTCCGCCTGAACCGATCGTGACGTACCCCTCGGCGGCGTCCCCACCGCCTCCTCCGCCCCCGCCGGCGCCCTCGCGCGTGCGGTGGGGCATGGGCGACGCGGTGGCCGGTTGGGTGATCGCCAACGTGGCCGCCGCCGTCATCGGAGCGGCGATCCTGTCGCTCACCGGCCGGACCGGGGACGCCGCCAAGGCCACCAACCTGCCGCTGACCCTCATCGCCGTGCTGCAGATCCCGCTGTGGCTCGGCTACGCCGGGGTGCCCCTGTTCGTGGCCAGGTTCAAGGGCCGCGGCTTGGTCCAGGACTTCCGCCTCTGGATCCGATCCGTCGACCTCCCGCTGGGCATCGGCGTAGGGCTCGCCTCCCAGTTCGTGCTGGTGCCGTTGCTGTCGGCCCCCATGCTCCGCCTCCTCGACAAGTCTACCGAAGATCTGAACGCGGTCGCCAAGAGCCTCACCGACCGGGCCACCGACCCGCTCGGCGTGGTCCTGCTGATCCTGGTGGTGGCCATCGCCGCCCCCGTCATCGAGGAGCTGTTCTTCCGCGGCCTGGTCCTGCGCTCGATCGAGAACCGCCTCGGGCCGGCGTGGGCCATCGTGCTGTCGGGCCTGGTGTTCGGCGCCACCCACTTCGAGCTGCTGCAACTGCCCGCCCTCGCCGGTTTTGGCATGGTGCTCGGCTACGTGGCCTGGCGCACCGGCCGGCTGGGCCCCAGCATCGTCGCCCACATGGCGTTCAACGGCGTGGCCGTCGCCTCGCTGCTGGCTGGACGCTGACGTGTCGACCACCCTGCCCCCCGGTGAGCCATTGGTGGGCGAAGAACCCGCCGGTGAGCCCTCGGCGCGAGGGGCGGTCGCCGCGCCCACCGAGCGGACCAACCACGCCGGGCCAACCGAGATAGAGGCCTGGGTCCCCCCGCGCCAGCGCCTCGCTCGCCTCCTGCAACGCCTCGGCGGCGTCCCGGTCGAAGGGTGGATCACCTTCTTCGTGCTGGCCGCCTGCACCGCGGTCGTCGTGGCCGCCGCCCACCCGGCGCTGATCCTGCAGAACACCACGCCCACCGGCGGCGACATGGGCTCACACGTCTACGGGCCCAAGTACCTCATGGACCACCTGCTCCCGTCGGGCCGGCTCACCGGCTGGACGCCGGCCTGGTTCGACGGTTTTCCGCTGTTCCAGTTCTACATGGTGCTGCCGGCGCTGGGCGTGGCCGTGCTGGCCACCGGCTTCCACAGCCTGCTGGGCGGGCTGGTGGCGGCGCTGATCGGGTTCGGGGTGATGGCCGGCGGACTCCTAAGGCCGAAGCTCTTCGCCTACCGCTGGTGGTTGTTCGCCGCCGGCGCCGCCATCGTGGTGCTGTCGGTGCCCGTGCCGTACAACATCTCGTTCAAGATGATCACCGTCGTCGGGTTGGTCTCGTTCCCGGCCGCGGCGTGGATCTTCGGGAAGCTGGCCGACCTGCCCTTCCCCACCCCGCCGCTGCTGGCCGTGGCCGGGCTGCTGTACGTGTTCAACCGGCAGCCCGCCTACAACGGCACCGGCAACATCGTGGGCGGCAACTTCGCGTCGACCATGGCCGGCGAGTACTCGTTCTCCATCGCCCTGGCGCTGGGCGTGGTGTACCTCGGCGTGGTGATGCGCGGCATGCGCACCGGGGAGCACCGCGTGCTGGCCGCCGTGTTGCTGGCCGCCACTGGGTTGTGCCACCTGCTGCCGTGCTTCTTCGTCATCCTGGTGACGATCGTGATCTTCCTGGTCCAACCGGCCAAGGCGCGGCTCAAGTGGTTCGGGGCCATGCTCCCGCTGGGCGGCCTGCTGAGCGCCTTTTGGGTCATGCCGTTCGTGTTGAAGCGGTCTTTCACGAACGACATGGGCTGGGAGAAGCTGCCGATCCTGCCGCCCGACGTCGTCGCCCGCTACGGCCAGTGGTTCACCCACCAGACCAGCAACGGCGCCGAGTACTACGGCCGCTGGTACTACTTGTCACCGCCCGCCCTGCGCTGGGTCGTGGTGCTGGCGGTGGCGGGACTCATCATCTCGGTCGTGCAACTGCGGCGGGCGGGATGGGTGCTGGCCATCTCGGCGGTGATCCTCGGCGCGCTGTTCGTGGTGCTGCCGAACACCCAGCTGTGGAACGCCCGGCTGTTGCCGTTCCTGTACCTCTGCTTCTACTTCCTCGCCGCCATGGCCGTGGGAGAGATCGCCTACTGCGCGGCGGTGACGATCGCCGACCTGGTCCAGCGACGCGCGGAACCGTTCCGTCCCTTGAACTGGGTAACGACGCCGGTGTTGGGCGTAGCGGGGATCGTCGCCGTGCTGGTGCCGCTAGGCATGATGCCCGGCTTCTCCAGCCAGCCGGTCAACCCGGTCTCAGCGTGGGCCAAGGGCAACTTCAGCGGGCTTGAGCACAAGGCCGCCAACCCGACGCTGGCCGCCAACGTGGTCACCACCTGCCAGCCGATACCGGGGGTGCAGGACTGTGCCGGGGGCACCAAGGAGTACTTCGCCCTGATCGACACCATGCGGCGCCTCGGCCAGGACACCCAGGGAGGCAACGGCTGCGGACGAGCCATGTGGGAGTACGACGGCGACCGCGAAGGCAGCTATGGCACGCCCATGGCGCTGATGATGTTGCCGTACTTCACCAACGAGTGCATCGGCTCCATGGAGGGCCTGTACTTCGAGTCGTCGGCGACCACGCCCTTCCACTTCGTGAACCAAGGGGAGCTTTCGGCCCGCTGCTCGTGCACCCAGCGCGACATGCCCTACCTCGGCCTGAACATGGCCCTCGGGATTAAGCACATGCAGATGCTGGGGGTGAAGTACTACATGGCCGACACCGCCACCACGATCTCGCTGGCCAACGCCCAGCCGGACCTGGTGCCGGTCGCCGCCTCCGGTCCGTGGCGCATCTACCGGATCCGGAACAGCTCGCTGGTCACCCCGCTCGCCAACAAGCCGGCGGTCATGAAGAACGTCACCGACGCGCAGCTCTCCTGGTTGCCGGCGTCCATGCAGTGGTACCTCGACCCGAATCTCTGGGACGTGCCGCTGGCCGTCGACGGGCCGTCGGACTGGCCCCGCATCACCGTCAAGAAGCTCATGCCCAAACCGTCCCAGCCCGGCACGCCCGATCCCAAGATCACCGAACATGCGCAGCTTCCGGACATCCCCAAGCGGGCCGTGACCCCCGCCAAGGTCAGCCACATCGTGCATGGTCGTGACGGGATCTCCTTCGACGTCGACCGCACGGGTTCACCGGTGCTGGTCAAGGTCTCCTACTTCCCGAACTGGAAGGCGTCCGGTGCCAAGGGGGTGTACCGCGTGTCGCCCAACCTCATGGTCGTGGTCCCCACCGCCAAGCACGTCTCGCTCACCTACGGTCGGACCGGCGGCGACTGGGTGGCGCTGCTGCTCACCATGATCGGCATCAGCTTGGCGGTGTGGCTGGCCCGCAACGCGCCTGTGACCATGCCCAAGCCGCGCTGGTCGGCGGCTGTCGGGGGCGCCGGCGACGGTCCGAGTGTGGTGCCTCAGGCCCAGGACGAGGAACGGTCCGAGCGGTCCCAGGATGAATCGCCTCGGCCGCGGTCACCGGCGCCGTCGGCTCCTGCCGCCTTTGTCCAGGACGGTCCGCACGCCTTCCAGCCTCCTGGCGGCGGGGCCGCCGGCGCCAGCGGGGACGAAGGGGGTCCGGCTGGGTCAACGCCGTCCGGTTGGGCCGACCGACAGCCCGCAGACCCGCGGGAACAGTGGTTGCCGCCGGCCGGCGATGGTCACCAGGAGCGGCCAGATCCGCACCACCCCGGGGCCACGCCGGCCGGACCCGACCCGACGTGACTGGCGGGCTCCGGCGCTTCGTCGGGGTCAGCGCCGCGGTCACCACCGTCGACGCCGGCCTTCTCGTCCTGCTCCGCATGGGGGCAAGCTGGCCGGTGCCGTTGGCCGATGCCGGTGCCATCCTCGCCGCCGCCGCCGTCTCGTACCCGCTGCACCGCGAGATCACCTTCGGCGACAGCCCTTATGCCCGCTGGGTCGAGTTGCCCGGCGCCTACGTCGCAGTGGCGGCGGTCGCCGGCGCCATTGACGTAGGCGTGGTGGCGGGACTGTCGAGCATGGCCGGCCGCCCGCCCGGCAACGTGAGCGAGTTGGCGCGCGTCAAGGTGCCGGCGCTGGCGGCGGCCGCTGGCTTCCGGGCCGTCGCCTACCGCACGGTCCTGGCCGGTGACGTGCAGCGGGACCTGGCCGACCGCCGGCACCACGATCCCCCGATCGGCACCTTCCGCCTGAGCGTCGTGGTGCCGGCGTACCGCGAAGCCGACCGGATCGTGGCGACCGTCAGGCGGCTGCGCGCCGACCTGGCCGAGGTCGAACGGGCCGGTGGCCTGGAGATCGTCGTGGTCGATGACGGCTCGGCCGACGGCACCGCTCAGGCGGCGTGGGACGGCGGCGCCGACCAGGTGCTGGAGCAGCCGCAAAACCTGGGGAAGGGAGCCGCTCTGCGGGCCGGCGTGCGAGCCTCCCGCGGGGCCACCGTCGCCTTTGTCGACGCCGATCTGGCCTACGCCCCCCGGCAGCTGCTGTCCTTGCTGGCCGAGGTCGAGAACGGGTGGGATGTGGCCGTCGGCAGCCGCAAGCACACGCAGACCAAGACCCTGGTGCGGGCCGGCCGGCTACGGGAGGTGGGCGGCCGGGCGATCAACTTCGCCACCCACGCCGTGCTGCTGGGCCGCCACCGCGACACCCAGTGCGGCATCAAGGCCTTCCGCGGCGATGTCGGCCAGCGGCTGTTCGCCGCCACGCGGATCGACGGGTTCGCCATCGACGTCGAGCTGTTCCACCTGGTGGAGCGCTACCGCCTCTCGTTGACCGAGGTCCCCGTCGAGGTCGAGAACTCGGCCCGCACCACCGTCAAGGCCGGCCGGGACGGCCTGGTCCTGGTGTCCGACCTGGCCCGCATACGCAGGGGCGGCGCCCAAGGCTGGTATCGGGAGCCGGTCGCCCACGGGTCAACTCGGGCCACAACGCACCCCAACTAGGGTGAGCCGACCATGACAGCCCTCGATGCGGTCTTCAAGGCCTACGACGTTCGGGGCACCTACCCCGACCAGATCGACGCCGAACTGTGCCGCCGCATCGGCTCCGCCTTCGCCCGCTTCGTGCTCGACGACGCCGCCGCCCCGGATCCGGACAAGCACCCCCCGCGGGTGCTGGTGGCCCGGGACATGCGCCCCTCGGGCATCGAGCTGGCCGGCGCCTTTGCCGAAGGCGTGCAGTCCCAGGGCGTCGATGTGGTCGACCTCGGGCTGGCCTCCACCGACCTGCTGTACTTCGCCGCCGGCAGCCTGGACGCGGCCGGTGCCATGTTCACCGCCTCCCACAACCCCGCCGGGTACAACGGGATCAAGCTGTGCCTATCCGGCGCCCGGCCCGTCGGCCAGGACACCGGCCTGGCCCGCATCAAGGCCATGACCGAAGCGGGGGTGGCGGCCGCCGCCACCGAGCCCGGCACCCTCTCAGAGCGCAACCTGCTGCGCGACTTCGCCGCCCACGTCCACTCCTTCGTCGACACCTCGACGCTCAAGCCGCTGAAGGTGGTGGCCGACACCGCCAACGGTATGGGCGGGCTGGTGGTACCGGCGGTGTTCGAGGGGCTGCCCTTCGAGCTCGACGTCATGTACGGCGAGCTGGACGGCTCGTTCCCCAACCACCCGGCCGATCCCATCCAGCCCGAGAACCAGGCCGACCTGCGGGCTCGGGTGGTGGAGGGCGGCTTCGACATCGGTCTGGCCTTTGACGGTGACGCCGACCGGGTCTTCGTGGTCGACGAGAAGGGCGTCGGGCTGTCCGGTTCCACCACCACCGCCCTGGTCGCCGGCGTGGTGCTGGAGCGGGAGCCCGGCGCCACCATCCTGCACAACTGCATCTGCTCCAAGTCCGTGCCCGAGATCGTGCGCGAGCGGGGCGGAACCCCGGTGCGGACCAAGGTCGGGCACTCCTTCATCAAGGCGGTCATGGCCGAGACCGGCGCCGCCTTCGGGGGGGAGCACTCGGCCCACTACTACTTCCGCAACAACTACCGGGCCGACTCGGGCATCATCGCCGCCCTGCACGTGCTCGAAGAGATGAGCCGAACCGGCCGGCCGCTCTCTCAGCTGCGCCAGCCCTTCGAGCGCTACGTCGACTCCGGTGAGATCAACACCACCGTCGACGACCCGCTGGCCGTGATCGAGCGGGTGGCGGCGGCCTACCCCGACGCCGACCACGACCGGCTCGACGGGCTCACCGTCGACCTGGGCGCCTGGTGGTTCAACCTGCGCCCGTCCAACACCGAGCCGCTGCTGCGGCTCAACCTCGAAGCGAACACCACCGAGGAGTGCGAGTCTCACACCGCCGAAGTCCTCGCCCTCATCTCCGGCTCCTGACCGAGCCAACCCGACCACGACCGACCTGGAGACACCATGGCCCTCGATCCGCTACTGCTCGACATCATCGCCTGCCCGGTCGACAAGGGTCCGCTGCTCTACTTCGAAGGCGAGCAGTGCCTCTACAACCCGCGGCTGAAGCGCAAGTACGCCATCCACGACGACATCCCGGTGATGCTCCCCGACGAGGCCGAAGAGGTCGACGACGCCGAGCACGACCGGCTCCTGGCCAAGGCCGACGCCGAAGGCATCAAGCTGACCCACGAGGAGGGCTGAGGTGACCGCTCGCCTGGCCGATCCCGGCGAACGGCTCGACTCGCTCGGCATCTTCCCGGCCACCCTCGGCTTGGCCGAGCAGGTCGAGGCGGCCGTTCAAGTCGGGCTCGAGGCCGAACACCTTCCCGACCACGACGACATCGCCAACGTGGTGGTGCTGGGCATGGGCGGTAGCGGCGTGGCCGGTGACCTCATGGCGGCGGTGGGTCAGCAGTTCATGCCGGTGCCGGTGGTGGTCTGCAAGGGCTACGACGCCCCGTCGTTCATCGACCAGTCCACCCTGGTCGTCGCTGTGTCGTTCTCCGGCAACACCGAAGAGACCCTTACCGCCGTTCAGGAGGCCCGCCTGTCGGGCGCTCGGATCCTGGCCGTGACCCAGGGCGGCGAGCTGGGCGAGCTGGCCGACCAGTGGGACGCCCCGGTGCTGGCCGTCCCCGACGACATCCCCATGCCCCGCGCCGGCCTGGGTGCCATCGCCGTCCCGCCGCTGATCGCCTTTGAGCGGATGGGGCTCTTCCCTGGTGCCGGCGAGTGGATCGCCTGCGCCATCCACCAGTTGAAGGCGCGGCGCGACAAGCTGGCGCTGCCCGGCAACGACGCCGAGATCCTGGCGCGCCAGATCGGCCGCACCATCCCGCTGGTGTACGGCGCCGGCGAGGTCGGCGGGGTGGCGGCCACCCGCTGGAAGACCCAGGTCAACGAGAACGCCAAGACCCAGGCCTTCTCCAACGTGGTTCCCGAGCTGTGCCACAACGAGATCTGCCAGTGGGGTCAGAACGGTGACCTCACCCGCCAAGCCATGAGCGTGGTGCTGCTCCGCCACGACGACGAGCACCCCCAGCAGGGCCGCCGCTTCGAGCTCATCGCCGAGATCATGGACGAGGTAGTGGCCGGCATCCAGACCGTGGAGGCCCAAGGCGACGGCATCCTGGCCCAGCTCTTCGACCTGATCCTTTTCGGAGACATGGTCAGCCTCCACCTGGCCGCCCAGGAAGGCCTCGACCCCGGCCCCGTCCCCATCCTGATGGACCTCAAAGCGGCTCTGGCCAAAGCCTGAACCCGGTCAGGAGGCCGCCCGGCCGTAGTCGTCGCTGAAGCGGATGATGTCGTCCTCTCCGAAGTAGTCGCCCGTCGGCACTTCGATGAACACCAGTGGGTCCGAGCCGCGGTTCTCAACCCGGTGCTTGGCGCCACGCTCGATCCGGATCGACTCGCCTGCGCTCACTACGTGCTCGACATCGTCAAGGGTCACGGTCGCGACGCCTGCGACCACGGTCCAGTGTTCGGCTCGGCGTCGGTGTTGCTGATAGGACAGGCGGTGGCTGGGATCGACCTCGATGCGCTTGACCTTGTGGGTGCCTCTGTCGTCCAGCACAGTGAACGAGCCCCACGGCCGCGTCTCGAATGCCTGGTCGTTGGAGAGCATGGGGACATGTTGGCCCAATTGATCGTCAGATAAGGTCGCCCCTATGAGCGAGCCGACGCAAGGCTGGACCCGCGGGGCCGATGGTCGCCGGTATCCGCAAGCAGTCGAGCCCGGCGATGATGCGGGTTCGGAGCCGATTCCCCGCCCGTAGGCGCCTTGCAGGAGCTCGCTGAGCTGATCAATTCCGGTGTGGTCGCTCGCGAGATCGATCGACTCGTCGACGATCCCGAACTCACCGCTTGACCGGTCCCCTCACCCGACTTGTCCTCGCCGGTTGTTGTCGATGATCACCTCGCTCTGCTGGCGCGACTGGGGTTGCTCGTACTGCCGAGCACGGTGATCGGGACACCGACAACAACCTATGCATGGCAACTTCGCATTGCTCAAGCCTTGGATGCGGGCCGCGCAACCCAAGGATCGCTGCGGCGTCTGACCCAACTCGCTGGCTTGACCACGACCGAGGCATTGGCTCGGGTGGCGAGGCCGGACGTCGCTCTACTCGACGTTGCCGATCCGCGGCCGTTCGTGTGGGAAGTCGCCTCCCTGCGCGGCCGGCCGGCGGTCAGAAGATGCGGACTCGGTCTTGTTCGGCCAGCCAGAGGGCGTCGCCTTCGGTGACGTGGAAGGCGTCGTAGAACTCGACCAGGTTGCGCACCACGTTGGCCCGGAACTCCGGCGGTGAGTGGGGGTCGGTGGCCAGCCGGCGCAGCGCCTCGGCGTCGCGGGTCTTGGTCTGCCAGCAGTACGCCCAGCCGGTGAAGAAGCGCCGGTCACCGCTGAGGCCGTCGATCTCCGGCGCCGTCCGGCCGCCACGGGAGATGCGATAGGCCTGGTAGGCGATGGACAGGCCGGCCAGGTCGCCCACGTTCTCGCCCACGGTCAAAGCCCCGTTGACCTTGTGGCCGGGCAAGTCTCGGGGCACGAAGTCGGCGTACTGGCCGATCAGCGCTTCGGTCAGGGCGTCGAACCGCTGGCGGTCCTCGTCGGTCCACCAGTCGGACAGGTTGCCGGTGCCGTCGTACCGCGATCCTTGATCGTCGAAGCCGTGGCCGATCTCGTGGCCGATCACCGCGCCGATGGCGCCGTAGTTGACGGCGTCGTCAGCCTCGAGATCGAAGAACGGCGGCTGCAGGATGGCGGCCGGGAACACGATCTCGTTCATGCCCGGGTTGTAGTAGGCGTTGACGGTCTGGGGGGTCATGAACCACTCGCCCCGGTCCACCGGACCACCCAGCTTGTTCAGCTCCCGCTCGGTCTCGAAGGCCGCTGCTGCCCGCACGTTGCGCATCAAGTCGTGGCGGTCGATGTCCAGCTTCGAGTAGTCGCGCCACTGGTCGGGGTAGCCGATCTTGGGCATGAACTCGCCCAGCTTCTGCAGCGCTCGTTGCTTGGTGTCATCACCCATCCACTCCAGCGACTGGATGCTGCGGCGGTAAGCCTCGATCAGGTTGTCGACCAGCTCAACCATCCGGTCCTTGGCCTCGGGCGGGAAGTGGCGCTCCACGTACAGCTGACCGGCGGCTTCGCCCAGCGCCGACTCGACCAGCGAAACGCCGCGCTTCCAGCGCTCCCGCTGCTCGGGTGTCCCGGTCAGCGTCCGGCCGTAGAAGTCGAAGTTCTGGTCGACGGCGGCTCGGTGCAAGTAGGGCGCCGCGCTGCTGATGACCCGGAAGGCGAGCCACAGCTTCCAGTCGTCGAGCGGAACCTCCTCCAGCGCCGCCGCCAGGGTGGTGAGGTAGCTCGGCTGGCGGACCACGACCTCGTCAAAGGCGGCGGCCGGCGCCTCGAACCCGGCGAACCAACTCGACCAGTCGAGGTTCGGCGCCGCCTCGGTCAAGCCCCGGAGGTCGAGCTTGTTGTAGGTCTTCACCGCATCACGGCACGCGACGACGTCCCAGTGGCCGGCCGCCAGCCGGGTTTCCAGGTCGAGGACGCGTCGGGCGGCGTCGTCGGCTTCGGCACCGGCGGTGGTGACGCCGGCCAAGCTGAGCATGGCGGCGATGTGGGCCAGGTAGGCGGTGCGGATCTCGGCGAACTCTTCCTCGCGGTAGTACGACTCGTCGGGTAGGCCCAGCCCCGCCTGCTCGAAGTGCACCAGGTACCGCGTCGAGTCCCGGGCGTCGGTGTCCACGAACGGGATCACCGCCCCGCCCACCCCGAGTCGTTGCAACGAGCCGAGTTGCGCCAGCAAACCGCCGGCATCGGTCACGCCGGCGACGGCGGCCAGATCGTCGGTGATCGGTGCCAGTCCGAGCTCCTCGACCCGCTCCTGGTCCATGAAGCTGGCGTACAGGTCGCCCACTTTGCGCGCCGGCGTTCCATCGGCCGATTCGCCGGCCGCCGCCTCCTCGATCAAGGTGCGCAGCGCCTCCTCGGCGTTGTCGCGCAGGATGTGGAAGGCGCCGTGCACGGCCCGGTCGTCGGGTATCTCGGTCTCGGCTATCCACCGGCCGTTGACGTGTCCGAACAGGTCGTCCTGCGGCCGGATCGAGTCGTCCCAGGTCGTGGGGTCGAGGCCCGAGCGCATGATGGGTTCCTCCGCGAGGTGGCGTGGTCGAGAAGCGTTGGACCCTACCGGCCTCAAGCCACTGGCGGCCCCACCCGGCTGGGCGTCCAGATCGACGTCCGCAGCCGCACCAGGCGGCCCAACCACCCCGGTCCTTCCGCCTCCGGCCGTTCGGCCAGGGTCCGGGGATCGATGGTCTGCGCCGCCGCCATGTCGAGCACCGCTGCTTCATCGCGCAGTGCCCGCCGCTGCACGTCCAGGTCCACGGCCCGCACCCAACTGGCCTGCGCCCGGTCGCGGGCGTCGAAGGCGAAGGCTGGTCCGATGGTGCTGCTCAGCCGCTGCAGGTTCTCCTCGTTGCCCTCGACGCCGATGATGAGGACCCAACCGTCGACGGAAGGGGTGATGAACAGGCGCTCGTCGTCGTCGGCCAGCTCGAGGCCGGTTCCCCAGCGGCAGGGCGCCACGGCGGCATCCAAGTTCTCGGCTACCAGCTTGGGTCGCTGGCTCTGCACCGCTAGCCAGCGTCGGCCCATCCCGAAGGAGCGGGGAGGGTCGCCGGCGTTGAACTCGTCGAACATCGCCCGGAACGCCAGGCCCTGCGGCGACGGCTCGCGACGGCGGTTCCAGAGCGGGCTCATCCCCGTCGTTTCTACCGTCCCAGCCGCCGTTTGGCTTGCTGGAAACCGAGGGTCGGATTATCGGAGATAGGACTGGCCGCCGTCGACCACCAAGGTGGTGCCGGTGATGTAGCGGGCGTCGGGGCCGCAGAGGAACACCGCCGCCCGGCCGATGTCGGCTTCGCAGTCGCCGATGCGGCCCAGCGGCACCTCGTCGAGAAGGGCCTCGTAGGCGGGGCGATCGTACTCCTGCCAGAACTCGAAACCGGGTGACATGGCCAGCGGCATCAGGTTCACCACCCGGATGCCCTCGGGTCCCCACTCCACCGCCGCGGTGCGGGTGAGCGAGCTGATCGCCTCTTTCAAGGCGGCGTACCCACCGAGTCCGCTCGGATCGGTACGCAGAGCCGAGCCCGACGTCAGGTTGACCACTACGCCGCCGCCACCCAGGTGCGGGTGGCAGGCCCGCATGAACCGCAGCGTGGCCAGCGGCCCGACCCGGAAGCCCAGCTCGAACAGCTTGTCGGTCACCTCCAGCAGAGGCCCCAACGGGGACACCACCGCGTTGTTGACCAGGATGTCGACGGTGCCGAGCTCCTCGACGGTGCGGGCCACACAGGCGTCGACCTCGTCGGGCCGCGCCACGTTGCACTCCACCGCCAGCCCCCGGCCGACGGTGCCGTCACCGGCGGCACGGGCGGTGATCTGCTCGACGGTGTCGGCAACCTTCGACAGCGTCCGACCGGCACAGACCACGTCGGCTCCCTCGGCGGCCAACGCCAAGGCGATCCCTTCACCGACCCCCTGACCGGCCCCCGTCACCAGCGCCACCTTGCCGGCTAGGAGAAGGCCCATCAGGCACCCACCTTGGCCAAGATGTCCTCGGCGAAGCGGTACGTGCCCTCGACCTTCTTGTCCAGGTCGTCGGTGAAACCGCTGTAGAAGACCCACGGCATGGTGAGCAGGTCGGTGATGCCGGCTTCGGAGACCCGCCGGTAGCCGTCCACGTCGATGGCGTCACTCGAGGACCCCACGTAGGCGAACGGCTCACCGGACCGCCCGTGCTCGTGGCGGAGCTCTTCGATCCGCTGGACGTAACCGGCCAGCTCGTCGGTGGTGGCCAGGTCCGAGACCCAGCCGTCGTTGCGGGCCGCCCGCCGCAACGCCCTCTCAGAGATGCCGCCCACCAGGATCGGCACCGGCTCGGTTACCGGAGGGCTCATCTCGAGGTCAGGAAACGAGTAGGCGTCACCGTCGTGGCTGACCATCTCGCCGCTCCACAACCGGCGCAGGATGCCGAGCATCTCGTCGGCCCGTTGGCCCCGGCCGGCGAAGGGCTGCTCCATCAGATCGAACTCCTCCTCGCACCAGCCCATGCCGATGCCCAGGCTCACCCGGTTGCCGGACAGCGTCGCCGCCGTGCCGACCGTCTTGGCCACTTGAAAGGGGTTGCGCAGCGGCAGCACGTACACGTTGGTGAAGAACCGCAGCCGTTCGGTGACCGCCGCCATGGCCCCAATCGACACCCAGGGGTCCGGCCACGGCGTGAAGTTCGACCACCGCCGGGTCCCGTCGGCGGTATAGGGGTAGGGCGTCTTGAGCTCGGCCAGGTTCAGAACGTGGTCCGAGCAGGCGATGGCGTGGAAGCCGGCGTCTTCAGCCGCCTTGGCCAGCGTCAGGTAGTGCTCCGGGGGCTGGAAGGCCAAGCCGATCGAGAATCGCATTGGTGGTGCTTTCCTTCAGTCGTCGGACGTGAGGCGTCAGGCGTGGGTGCCGCCGTCTATGCGGACCAAGGCGCCGGTCATGTGGGCACCGTCGTCGGAGGCCAGCATGGCCATCACCGATGCCACCGTCTCGGGACCCTTGGCTCCGGTGGGCGACATGATCCGGTAGATGAGCTTGGGGTCGATGCCGTCGGGGAACTCGATGTTGTCGGTGATGCCGCTGGTCACGCTGCCCGGAGCCACCGCGTTGACCCGCACGCCCTGCTTCGAGTACTCGACGGCCAGGGTCTGCGTCAGCGCCGCCACCCCGCCCTTCGACGCCGCGTAGGCCGCCATCCAGGGGTGCCCGAAGTCGGCCGATGTCGACGCGCAGTTGACGATGCAGCCGCCGGTTTCCAGGAGGTGGGGGAGTGCCTCCCGGCAGAAGAGGAAGGTGCCGGTCAGGTTGACGCCGATCACCTGCTCCCAGAGGTCCAAGCTGCACTGGTGGCTGTGGGCGGTGCGCAGGATGCCGGCGATGTTGCACAGGACGTCCAGGTGGCCGAACTGCTCGATGGCGGCCTGAACCGCTCCGCCGACCGAAGCCTCGTCGCTGACGTCGGCCACGTGGGCCACCGCCTGCCCGCCGCCGCCCACGTTGGCAACGGCACCAGCTTCTGTGACCACTTCGGCCAGCGCCTCCTCGGTTAGGTCGACCGCCAGCACGCTCGCCCCCTCGGACACCAGCCGCAGCAGGGTCGCCCGCCCGATACCCGATGCCGCTCCAGTCACGATGGCCGTCTGGTCGGTGAAGCGTTCTAGGGCCACTGCCCGAGACTAGAACACGTTCCAGTTTCGGGGTGGAGGCCGGCGCGGGCCGAAGCGGATGCCGACCGAAACAGAGATGCTAAGAAGCTCTGCCATGGCCAAGTGGGTGCTCGACCCCAACACCGATGCGGTCTTTCGCCGGATCGAGCAGACGGTGCGCGAGGCGACCGCCGACAAGGCCAAGATCCGGGTGCTCGAGGCCGGCGCCGGCACCCAGACCCACATCACGGTCCGGGACGACGCCTACGTGGTGGGGATAGACAACTCTCAACCGTCGCTGGACAAGAACACCGACCTGGACGAGAAGATCTTCGGCGACCTCGGCGACCACGACTTCGGTGACGAGCGCTTCGACGTCATCGTCTCGGTGTACGTGCTCGAACACGTCACCGCGCCCGACCGCCTGATCGAGGAGCTGGCCCGGCTACTGGCCCCCGGCGGCGTGCTGGTGCTGGTCGTGCCCAACGTCAGGACGCCCAAGGGAGTCATCACCAAGTACACGCCCCACCCCTTCCACGTCTGGGTGCGGCGGCGGCTGCTCAACCAACCCGACGCCGGCAAGCCCGGCCACGACCCGTTCCCCACCGTGCTCGACCCGGCCATCGCCCCCGAGCGGGTGTTGCCACAGGTCGATCGGCTCGGGCTGACGCTTCTGGACAGCTTCCTGTTCGAAGACGACAAGCAGCGCCGCCTTCGCAAGAAGTTCCGTCTCACCGGCAAAGCTTGGGATGGCGTGGTCGCCGCCGTCGACAGGGCGACCACCGGCCGCTACACCGCCGACGATACCGAGTTCGTGCTCATCGCCCAGCGCTGAGCTGTGTTGCTGGCGCCGGCTCTCCGCCGGCGCTGCCTTCGGCGTGCGGGTCGGTCCGGTGGTGCTGCTTCGCCTGGCGGCTGCGCATTGTCGCTGGGCTGTGTTGCTGGCGCCGGCTCTTCGCCGGCGCTGCCTTCGGCGTGCGGGTCGGTCCGGTGTTGCTGCTTCGCCTGGCGGCAGCGCCGCGTCTCCAGTCGCACCCGATCCGGGCGTGCCACTACCATCTCTAGGCCGCCCGGCTGAGGCCGGGCCGCAACAGTCCGGGGCTGCCTGAACTGGGCCAGTGGGTCCCAGCCCGTGATCCGCTTGCTAATGCGTCCGTCTCGACGCATGGAGGCACCTGTAGCGAGCCGACCATCAACGGGGTTGTTCGCCCGGCTCAGCCGGACGGATGGGGCCCCAACCAGCACACCCGTGACGAACCCGCCAAGTTCCCAGGAGGAACCCCGACAATGACCGACACCCAGACCACTGCCACACGCGACGCGGCCGGCGACTTCGAGGTCGCCGATCTCTCCCTCGCCGGCTTCGGCCGCAAGGAGATCCAGCTGGCCGAGCACGAGATGCCCGGCCTCATGTCCACCCGGGCCGAGTTCGCCGACGCCCAGCCCCTCAAAGGCGCCCGCATCACCGGGTCGCTGCACATGACCGTGCAGACCGCCGTGCTGATCGAGACACTGACCTCGCTCGGCGCCGACGTCAGGTGGTGCAGCTGCAACATCTTCTCCACCCAGGATCACGCCGCCGCGGCGGTGGCCGTCGGCCCTGACGGCACACCCGACAACCCCCGCGGCACTCCCGTCTTCGCCTGGAAGGGCGAGACGCTGGGGGAGTACTGGGACTGCACCGTCAAGGCCCTCACCTGGCCCGACGGCAACGGCGGACCGAACATGATCCTGGACGACGGCGGCGACGCCACCCTGCTGGTGCACAAGGGCACCGAGTACGAGAAGGCCGGCGCCGTTCCCGAGCCCACCGACGAGGACTCCGAGGAGTGGCAGGTGGTGCTGGGCGTGCTGGCCGAGAGCTCGGACAAGTGGACGCGGATCGGCGCCGGCATCAAGGGCGTCACCGAGGAGACCACCACCGGCGTCCACCGCCTCTACCAGATGCACGAACGGGGTGAGCTGCTGTTCCCCGCCATCAACGTCAACGACTCGGTCACCAAGTCCAAGTTCGACAACCTGTACGGCTGCCGCCACAGTCTCATCGACGGCATCAACCGGGCCACCGACGTCATGATCGGCGGCAAGGTGGCAGTGGTGTGCGGCTACGGCGACGTCGGGAAGGGTTGCGCCCAGTCGCTCAGGGGCCAGGGCGCCCGGGTGATCATCACCGAGATCGATCCCATCTGTGCCTTGCAGGCGGCCATGGAGGGCTACCAGGTGCTGACGCTCGAAGACGTGATCAACACCGCCGACATCTTCATAACGACCACCGGCAACTTCAACATAATCACCGCCGAACACATGGCTCGTATGAAGCACCAGGCCATTGTCGGCAACATCGGTCACTTCGACAACGAGATCGACATGGCCGGCCTGCTCAAGATGAGCGATGTTCAGCGGGTGACGGTCAAGCCCCAGGTCGACGAGTTCACCTTTCCTGACGGTCACTCGATCATCGTGCTGGCCGAAGGCCGGCTGCTGAACCTGGGCTGCGCCACCGGCCACCCCAGCTTCGTGATGTCCAACAGCTTCACCAACCAGACCATCGCCCAGATCGAGCTGTTCACCAAGGCCGACGACTACAAGACAGGCGTCTACGTCCTGCCCAAGCGCCTGGACGAGAAGGTGGCCCGCCTCCACCTTGACGCCCTGGGCGTGAAGCTCACCAAGCTCACCGGTGCCCAGGCCGATTACCTGGGCGTGCCTGCCGAGGGGCCCTACAAGGCCGAGCACTACCGCTACTAGGCCTCGGGTCCACCGAACATGTCGCAGAAACGCACCCATGAGGTGCGGAACTGCAACAGGTTCGTGGGTTTGCGGCGGCGCTACCGTCCCGGCTATGGACTCGTTGGACGGCAAGGTCGCGGTGATCACCGGCGGGGCGTCGGGGATCGGGTTGGCGATGGCCCGTCGGTTCGCTGCTGAGGGAATGAAGTTGGTGCTGGCCGACATCGAGCAGTTAGCCCTAGACGAGGCCGTCGGCTCCTTCGGTGAAGGCGTCGAAGTGTTGGGCATGGCCATCGACGTGGCCGACTATTCGGCCGTGGAGGCGTTGCGCGACGCCGCGGTGGACGCCTTTGGCACCGTGCACGTGGTCTGCAACAACGCCGGGGTGGGCAGCGGCGGCCTGTCCTGGGAGGTCCCGCTCGAAGACTGGCAGTGGGTCATCGGCGTCGACCTGTGGGGCGTCATACACGGGATCAAGGCGTTCGTCCCGCTGCTGGTCGAACAAGGCGTGGGCCACGTGGTGAACACGTCGTCGATGGCAGGCGTTACCTCGCCGCCGTACATGGCGCCGTACAACGTGTCGAAGCACGGCGTGGTGACCCTCACCGAGACGCTGTACTCAGAGCTGGCACTGGTGGCCCCTGGAGTCAGCGCCACCGTGGTCTGTCCCGGCTGGGTCAAGACCCGCATCGACCAGTCCTCTCGCAACCGCCCCGGCGGCGCCACCCCCGCCGCCGCATTGATGGAAGAGGCGCCGAACAACCCGATCGCCACCGGCATCGACCCGGCTGCCGTCGCCGACCTGGTGGCCGAGGCCGTGCTCACCAACCAGTTCTACGTGTTCACCCACGACTGGATGCCCATGATCAAAGCCCGCCACGACCGCATCCAGAATGGCCAAGCCCCGAACCCGGCTATGGCCCCTCGCTTGTAGTTCGGGTTGTCGTGGTGTCGCCGGGAGGACGCTCGACGAACCACTGCGCGATGCCCGGCATGAGCTGCTCGAAGTTGCCGGGGGCCGAGACGTTGAGCACTCCGGCACGCTCCGAGCCCCGGTTCTCGAAGTCATGGGTCACGTCGCCCGGCACCAAGACGAACGACCCGGTGCTCGCCTCGATCCATTCGGTGCCGACGAGCACGCTCATGGTGCCGGCAAGGACGTAGAAGACGTCGTCCTCCGGATGCGAGTGTGCGCCGGGCCCCTTCGTGTGCGGGTCGAGCCACCACTCCGAGATCGAATACCGTTGTCCGGTCTCCGCACCGTCGGCCTTGAAGACCGCCGAGACGGAACCCATCGGATACGCCCGACCTTCGCCTGGTCCCAGCACCACCGGACGTCGGCCGGCGGTGCTGCCGCTGTTGGTCATCGTCCTGCGAGCGGCCGGTGATCGCCGTTCGGGCCGGGGGTGATGTGGATGAGTGTTCCGGGCTCTCGCAGGTTGACGCGATGCCACGTGCCCTTCGGTACGACGAGCGCTTCACCTGCGCCCACGTCGACGGTTCGGTCACCTCCGGGCAACTCGAGCCGGACGGTGATCGCCCCCGAGACCATGTACAGCAGTTCGTCACCGTCGGGGTGGACCTCGCCCCCGTGGGGCGCGTCGCCGGTGAGCATCGGCGCCCCGACGGTGAAGCCATCGATTCGCTGCGGTGGGCGGTCGTTCTGCTGCTCGACTACCCGGGCTCGCCGATCGGAGCGGTCGAGACCGACGACCGTGCATGACAGGTCGATCCGCTGGCCTGGTTCGATCTCGTGGGTCGTGCTCATGTGCCGTCTCCTGTCGTGGTCGGTGCTCGCCCGCTGGACGTTGTTCGCCGTTGGCGCTTCACTGGTTCGCGAACCTAAGTCGATCGAACGGTGAACATCTCAGCGATGGCCGTTTCGGACGCGGCGGTGATCGCCGCCTCGGTAATCGATCCGGCCGCGTTCGCGGCCATCTTTGATCGCCATGCAGCGAGCATCCACCGCTTCCTGGCGAGGCGGGTCGAACCCGCGGAGGCGGAGAGCCTCCTGGGTGACGTGTTCCGCGTCGCGTTCGAGCGTCGCGAAACCTTCGACCTCGGGCGAGCGTCCGCTCGTCCGTGGCTGTACGGCATCGCGACGAACCTCATCGCCCGGCACCGCCGGAGCGAGGCGCGCCGGCTCCGGGCGATGGCGTCGCTCGCGTCGAGGCGGGTCGAAGACACAGAGGACGCCGTCGGTGATCGTGCGGCCGAAGTCGCGGACGCCGGTGAGTCGTGGGCGAGGGTCGTCAATGCGATCGATCAGCTTTCGGACGCCGAACGGGACACCCTCATGCTCTTCGCGTGGGAAGAGCTCAGCTATGACGACATCGCAGCTGCACTCGATATCCCCGTGGGCACCGTTCGGTCGAGACTGAACCGGTCCGTCGCCGGCTGCGCGCCGCTCGCGCTGGAAGCATCCAGATTTCTCGACCCGTCCGGGCCGGCGCAGACGATGATGCCATGGAGGCCCCGCTCGATGACCGATGATCTCGACCCCGTCCGACGCCTCCGTCCCGACGAGGTTTTGCCCGACGACCCCCCGGACCTCGACGTCCTCTCGGCCGGGCGCCGGCGCTTGCTCAACGACATCACCGGAGCATCGCCGAGCGCGTCCGTCCTTACACCGTCGATCTACCCGAGGCTGGCCTATCGCGACGAACACGCCGCCCTCGAGTTCCTGATTCGAGCGTTCGGGCTCGTCGAACGGCGCGAAGCTCGCATGGAGCACCCGACCGGCATGCTCGCCTGGCTCGAGCTCGGCACCGGCCTGATCATGATCGGTCGTGCCGGTCCCGACCACCACGGTCTGGCCAGCCCCGCCGATACGGGAGTCCCCACGGCGATGGTGAACGTCTACGTCAACGATGTCGACGCCCACCACCGCCGCGCCGCCGCCGAAGGCGCCCGCGTGCAACACGAACCCGAAGACATGCTTTGGGGCGACCGCCGATACGAAGTGCTCGACCTAGAGGGCCACCGGTGGCACTTCGCCCAACGACGCCCTACCGAATGACCTGCCACCGGGTTGCACTCCCCGTCGAATAGTCGAGACGTTCAGCGAGATCGTGTCGTACCCCTTGCGGATGATGTGTGCGTGCTCTTGCCCACCTACTGCTCGGTCTGTGAACAGTCCGGACCGTCGCCTTGCGCCGGTTGTGTCGCCGGGCTGGCGTGGGCCAAGCCGGCGGCGCCGCCGCTCGGGCTGGTGTGGTGCCGGTCGCTGCTGGAGCTCGACGGCGGCGGCCGCGAGCTAGTGGCCCGGCTCAAGTACCGCAACGCCCGCAGCTCGTTGCGTTGGCTGGCCGATGGCATGGCCGGCCTCGTGGGCGAGCCGCCCAGGGACGGAGGCGGGCCGCGCCTGATCACTTGGGCGCCCACCACCGCTGAGCGCCGCCGCCAGCGGGGGTTCGACCAGGCCGAGCTGCTGGCCAAGGCGGTGGCCCGGCGCCTCCACCTTCCCTGCCGCCGGCTGGTCAAGCGGCGTCCCGGTCCACACCAGACCGGACGCACGCTGGCTGAGCGTCGGCACGGCATCGATTTCGCTCCGACGATCAGAGCCCTGCCAGGCGATGTCGGCGTCCTGGTGATCGACGATGTCGTCACCTCCGGCTCCACGCTCTCGGCCGCAGCCCGGGCACTCCGAGGCGCCGGCGCCAGTCAGGTGTACGGGCTGACCGCCGCCCGCACCCGCTGACCTTGCCCCCGACCGCTCGCGCCCTGACCGCTCCACGACCGGCCCTCCGCACGGGCCGGGTCACCGGGATCGGCACGCCGACGGCTCCGCTCGAACGAGCTAGCCGAGAAGCGGGTCTACAGTCCGTGGCCCGCCCATCAGGAGGTAGGCACCGTGGACGTCAGCGTCAGCAGCCGGCACGTCGAGCTTCCCGACGCGCTGCGGCAGACGGTGGTGGAGAAGATCGGCCGGCTGGACCGCTACCTCGACGGCATGGACCGAGCCGACGTCCACTTCTCCGAGGAACAGAACCCCCGCATAGCCGACAAGGCCGTGTGCGAGGTCACCCTCGAGGGCCATGGCCACCACGTCCGGGCCAAGGTCAGCGCCGCCGACGGCTACACCGCCGTCGACCAGGTGGTGGTGAAGCTGGAGTCGCAGATGAGCCGGCTGAAGACCAAGCTGCAGCGCCGCACCCACGCCGGCACGACCGTGGACGCGGCCGGCGCCGCGCTCGGCGGCCTGGACGTCGCCACCGTCGACGAAGCCGGCGAGCTGCTGGTCTCCGACGAGACTCCCGAACTGCCCCGGGTGGTCAAGTCCAAGCGGTTCGCCATGATGCCGATGACGCCCGAGGACGCGGCCATGCGCATGGACCTGCTCGGCCACGGCTTCTTCTTCTTCACCAACATCGACACCCATCGCGCCGCGGTCGTATACCGCCGAGACGATGGCGACGTGGGCCTCATCGACGAAGCGGACTGAGCGGCCGATGTCGGACACGGACGGCCGACCGACCATCAGGGTCGCGATCTGCGACGACCACGCCGTCTTCCGCCGCGGCCTGGTGCTGGTGCTCGAGGAGGAACCCGACATCGAGGTGGTGGCCGAGGTGGCCGACGGCCCGTCGGCGGTGGCGGTGGCCGAGAAGCTGCTGCCCGACGTGGTTTTGCTCGACGTCCGCATGCCGGGGACCACCGGCATCGAGGCGGCGCGCCAGATCGGTGAGAAGGCTCCCAGCATCAAGCTGATCATGTTGACGGTGAGCGACGAAGAGGCCGATCTCTTCGAAGCGGTGAAGGCCGGTGCTAGCGGCTACCTGCTCAAGGAGATCTCCATCGAGGAGGTGGCGGGTTCGGTGCGGGCCGTGATGGCCGGGCAGAGCCTCATCCCGCCATCCATGGCGACCCGTCTCCTGACCGAGTTCTCCAGCCTGGCGGCGCGGGCCGAAACCCAGCCGGCGGCGCCGTTGGCCGCCCCGCCCCGCCTGACCGAACGCGAGACCGAGGTCCTCCAGCAGGTGGCCCGTGGCTTGAGCAACCGCGACATCGGCATCGAGCTGCAGATCTCCGAGAACACCGTCAAGAACCACGTCCGCAACCTGCTCGAGAAGCTGCGCCTGCACTCCCGGACCGAGGCCGCCCTCTACGCCGTTAGGGAACGGCTGATCGACACCGAACAGGGCTGACGGTGGCCGCTCGGGGCGGCGCCCCCGGGGAGGCGGAGGGCCGCCGGTAGGGTGGACGGCTCATGGGTGTACTCGACAAGCTCCTCCGGGCCGGTGAAGGCCGCAAGATCAAGGCCCTCCAAGGTTTGGTTCCCGACATCAACGCCTTCGAGCCGGAAATGGAGAAGGTCTCCGACCAGGACCTACAGGCCAAGACCGGGGAGTTCCGCCAGCAGCTGGACAACGGCGCCACCCTCGATGATCTGCTGCTCGAAGCCTTCGCGGTGGTGCGCGAGGCGGGCAAGCGCACCATCGGCCAGCGCCACTACGACGTTCAGCTCATGGGCGGCGCCGCCCTGCACTTCGGTTGGGTCGGGGAGATGAAGACCGGCGAGGGCAAGACCCTGGTGTCCACCCTGCCGGTGTACCTCAACGGCCTGGGCGGCAAGGGCGTCCACGTCATCACCGTGAACGACTACCTGGCCTCCCGCGACGCCGAGTGGATGGGCCGCCTGCACGGCTGGATGGGGCTGTCCATCGGCTTGGTCGTGCCCGGCGACTACGACCCGGCCACCAAGCGCGAGCAGTACGCCTGCGACATCACCTACGGCACCAACAACGAGTTCGGCTTCGACTACCTGCGCGACAACATGGCCCTGTCCCTCGCCGACAAGGTGCAGCGCGGCCACTCCTACGCCATCGTCGACGAGGTCGACTCGATCCTGGTGGACGAGGCCCGCACCCCGCTCATCATCAGCGGCCGGGTGTCCGACGCCGCCAAGCTGTATTACAAGTTCGCCAGCCTGGTCAGGGGCCTCAGGCGCGATGTCGACTACGACGTCGACGAGGAGAAGCGCACCGTCGCCCCCACCGACTCGGGCGTGGAGAAGGTCGAGAAGCAGCTCGGCCTCGACAACCTCTATGACGAGGTCTCCCAGAACCTGGTCCACCAGTTCCAGGCCGCCCTGAAGGCCAAGGAGCTCTACAAGCGCGACAAGGACTACATCCTCCAGCACGGCGAGGTGAAGATCGTCGACGAGTTCACCGGCCGGGTGCTCGACGGCCGCCGCTGGAGCGAAGGCCTGCACCAGGCGGTCGAGGCCAAAGAGGGGGTCAAGATCAAGGAGGAGAACCAGACCCTGGCCACCATCACCCTCCAGAACTACTTCCGCCTCTACGACAAGTTGGCCGGCATGACGGGAACGGCGGTCACCGAGGCCGGCGAGTTCGCTTCCACCTACGACCTGCAGGTGGTGCCGATCCCCACCCACAAGCCCATGATCCGCAACGACGAACCGGACCTGATCTACAAGGGCGAGGACGTCAAGTTCGGGGCCTGCGCCGACGACATCGCCGAGCGGTTCGAGGCCGGCCAGCCGGTGCTGGTGGGCACCATCTCGGTGGCGAAATCCGAGAAGCTCAGCCGATTGCTCGAAAAGCGGGGCATCCCCCACGAGGTGCTGAACGCCAAGCAGCACTTCCGAGAAGCCGAGATCGTCACCCAAGCGGGACGTCTGCACAGCGTCACGGTGGCCACCAACATGGCCGGCCGGGGCGTCGACATCTTGCTCGGCGGCAACCCCGAAGGCCTGGCCGCCAAGGGCACCAGAGCCGAAGGTCTAGATCCCGCCACGGCGGAGGGCACGACCCGGTACGAGACGTTGCTGGAGAAGTACGCCGCCGAGTGCCAGGCCGAGGGCGACAAGGTGCGAGAGCTGGGCGGCCTGTACGTGCTGGCCACCGAGCGTCACGAGAGCCGCCGCATCGACAACCAGCTGCGCGGCCGCGCCGGGCGCCAGGGCGACCCCGGCGAGAGCCGCTTCTACCTGTCGCTCGAAGACGAGCTCATGCAGCTCTTCGCCACAGGCGCCATGAGCTGGGTGATGGGCAAAGCCCTGCCCGACGAGGTACCGATCGAGGCTCGCATGGTCACAAAGGCGATCGAGCGGGCCCAGAACACCGTCGAGCAGCGCAACGCCGAGATCCGCAAGAACGTCCTCAAGTACGACGAGGTGATGAACGAGCAGCGCAAGGTCATCTACAAGCGCCGCGACCAGATCCTGGCCGACGCCGACCTGCGCGACGAGATGCTCGAGCACCTGGCCGAGGCGGTCGAGTCGGTCATCGCCATCAACTGCGGCTCGGAGTTCGTCGAGGAGTGGGACATCGAGTCGTTCCACACCGAGATCCGCGAGTTCTGGCCCAGCGAGCTGACGCCCGAGCAGCTCAAGGAGCACCTCAGCACCGACGAGCTCTACGAGACCCTCATGGGCGAGGCCACTGGCTATTACGAGGCCCGGGAAGCGGAGTTCGGCGCCGAGACCCTGCGTGAGATCGAGCGTCAGGTCATGCTCCAGCTCATCGACAACGCGTGGCGCGAGCACCTCTACGAGATGGACTACCTCGAAGAGGGCATCGGGCTGCGGGCCTTGGGGCAGAAGGACCCGCTGGTCGAGTGGCAGCGCGAGGGCTTCGACATGTTCGGCCAGATGATGGGCTCCATCGGCCAGGACTTCGTCAAGTACGTCATGCACGTGCAGGTGGTCGAGCAGCCCAAGCCGGACGAGGTCGCCGTGGCCAACGTGCAGTACTCCGCGCCGGACGAGTCAGCCGCCGGCGGCGGCAGCCAGGCTATGGTCGCCGCCGCCCGCGCCCAGCCCGCCGTCGAGGGCGGCGAAATCCCCGCCGACATCCCCGAAGATGAGGTCGTCAACACCCCGGTCGTCAAGTCCGAGTGGGACAAGACCCCCCGCAACGCCCCCTGCCCCTGCGGTAGCGGCAAGAAGTTCAAGAACTGTCACGGGTAAGGGTTTCGCTCGGAAACCAGAGGTTTCCGAGCGAGTTTGATTGACGGCCTGCGGCCGGCGCTTTCGCTGGATCGACCGACCAAGTCGGGATCGATCCAGGCTGAGGGGGTCGCCGGAACGACCCCCTCAGACACCCCCGCAGGGCCTCGTCCTTACTGCGCCACGCGCTCGGGTGGTCACGTGGTGCGGCGGCCGGAACTCAACTCGATGACCTGATCGGCGCGGGCCAGGACGTGGTCGCGGTGGGAGACGGCGATGACGGTGAGGTCGTGGCCGGCTTCGGCGAACAGGCCGTCCCAGAGGCGGCGTTCGGTATCCACGTCCAACGCGCTGGACAGGTCGTCGACGATCAGCAGTTCTGGTCTACGCACAAAGGCGCGGGCGGCGGCGGTGCGCTGGATCTGGCCGCCCGACAAGCGCACACCCTTGGGCCCCACCACGGTGGCGGCGCCTTGGGGCATGGCGGCCACGTCGGCGTCGAGGCAAGCAAGCCGCAAGGCCTCGACCAGCCCCACCGGGTCGGCGCCCAGCAGCACCGTGTCGGCCAGCGGTTCGCTGAACAGCCGGGGGACTTGGGGTAAGTAGGCCACGCGCGGCGGGACCAGGAACACCGAAGGCTCCTCGAGCGGTTCCCCGTTCCAGCAGATCGTCCCGCCCGTGTGGGGGATCAGACCCAGCAGCGAGCGCAGCAACAGCGACTTGCCCGACCCGACCTTGCCGGTGATGGCCACGAACTGACCCCGGGTCACGTCGAGGTCGATGCCGGCGAGAACGGCGGCGTCGTCGAGGCGGACCGAAAGCCCATCGGTGGTGAGCCGCTCGAGGCGCAAGTCCCCGGTGCGCGACGCCATAGGCGGTACCGGGAGCGGAGCCATGGGCGGCGGGCCGTGGCGAAGGTAGGTCTCGACCGGGGCGGCGGCGCGGGCGGGGGCGCGCTCGGGCAGGAGGCGGCCGAGCCGTTCGACTGACACGTCGGCCTGGCGGCGCCAGGTGGCGTAACGGCCGGTGATCCGGGGCAGTCCGGCCATGACGCCGCTGTAGGTGGCGAACAGAGCGATGTCGCCGACGGTCAGCCCACCGCGCGGGATGGTGGGCGCCATGAGCAGCAGGGCCAATCCCAAGCCGGCGTTGGCGGTGATGCCTGACAGGGTCTGCACCAACTGGGTGCCGACCTGATCTCGGCGGGCGGCCTGGGCCCGGTGGTCGCTGAGCCGGTTGAACCGGCCGACGACCGCGTCCTCGGCGCCGGCGACCTTCACCGCGGTGATGCCTCCGAAGGTGTCGCCCACAAAGCCGGTGACGGCGGCGGTCCGCACCCGCTCAGCCCACCGCCACTCGCGCAGGCGGTGGCCAAGCAGGTGGCCGATGACCAGGACCGCCAGCACCGGCGCGGCCACGGCCAGGGCGGCGGGAACGTCGATGGTGAGCAGCACGACAAAGGCGGCGATGGAGACCGAGAAGGCGGCGACCAGATCGAGCCACACGTCCAGGATCTGGGCGATGTCACGGGTGTCGTCGCGGAACCGGCTGACCGCTTCGCCGGCCGAACCGGGCAGCCGGTCGGTCACCGGTCCTGGATCGCCGACCAGCGAGGCCAGCAGGTTCACCCGGGGGACGGTGTGCCAGAAAACCCAGGCGCCGTGCCACTGCACGATGGCCAGACCCAGCACGGTCCAGCGGCCGAGCTGCAGTCCGGCTAGGACCACCAGCAGCACCCACACGCTGCTGGTGGGGTGGTCAGCCACCCGGTCGAGCACGGCTTTGGCCACCAGCCCCGCCGGCAGGGGCAGCGCAAAGAAGATGACCCAGCCGACCAGGGCGATGCCCCACGCCTTGGGATCGTCGCGCAGGATGCGCCAGGCGATGGGCGTCGAGCGGGCGTCGGCCATCTCCCGGCCTTCAGTCGGGCTGATCATGACGGCACTCCCGCGACTAGGGCGGCCCCACCGGCGGAGCGCAGCCGCGAGTAGCGGCTGGTGGAATCGGCGGCCAGCGTGGCCCGGTCGCCGTGCTCGATGATGCGGCCACCGTCGAGGACCACGATCTGATCGACCTCGTCCAAGGTGGCCAGCCGGTGGGCGATCACAATGGCGGTCCGGCCGGCGACGAGCCGGGCGGTGGCCTGAGCGAGCACCGACTCGGTGATGGGGTCCAGGCGGCTGGAGGCCTCGTCCAGGACCACCAGTCCTGGATCGACCAGCAGCACCCGGGCGAAAGCCAGTAGCTGGGCCTCGCCGGCGGACAGGTCCCCGCCGCCGTGCAGTTCAGTGTCGAGACCGGCGGCCAGGGATCGGTGCCAGTGGCCGAGGCCGACCTCGTCGAGAGCCGCTGACACCTGGGCGTCGGTGGCCTCGACGGCGCCGAAAAGGGTGACGTTGTCACGGAGGTTGGCCCGGAACAGCTCCACCTCCTGGGTCACCACCGCGGTTCGGCGGCGCAGGTTCTCGGCCGGCACGTGGCGTAGATCAACGCCGCCCAGCCGGACGGCGCCGGCCGTCGGGTCCCACAGCCGCAGCACTAGCCGCCCCAGGCTCGTCTTGCCGCTGCCGGTCCTTCCGATGACGCCCAACTTCGTGCCGGGGGCCAGGTGCAAGTCGATGCCGCTCAGCACGGCGGGGTCGTCGCCATAAGCCAGCTCGACGCCGGCGAGGTCGACGCTCAGCGGCCCATCGTCCAGCGGCGCGGCGGCGCCATCGACGTCCGCGTCGACCTTGGTGTCGGCCAACGACGAATGCTCGCTCAGCAGGCGGGCAGCCCGGCGGGTGCCGGCCGCCGCCTTCTGCATGTCAGCCAACTGTTCCGACACCTGCCAGAGAGGATCGCTCACCGTCTGGGAAAACTGGAACAGGGCCACCACCGACCCGATGCTGAGCTGGCCTTGGCTGTGCAACCACACGCCCAGGGTCAACGTGAGTACCGAGCCGGCGGCAAAGGCCAGGCTGGCGCCGGCGATCGAGCCGTCACCCCAGATGGCGGCGCGGCGGGCCGTCCGCCACCAGCCGGCCGAGTGGTGGTGCAGGCGGTGCAGCGCCCAGCCCCCGGCACCGTTGGCCCGCAGGTCCTCCAAGCCGCCGAGCCGTTCCTCGAGATCCCCGTACAGCTGAGACTGCACCTCACGCTCGTCGTCCCAGTAGGGGACCGCCGCCTGGCGGAACAGGATCAACACCACGCTCGCCACCGCCGAGGCGCCAAACACCAGCAGCCCGGCCCGCCAGTCGATGAAGCTGGCGACCACCACCGTGCCCAGGACCATCAGGGCGTTCCCGGCCAGTTGCAGGACCGCGGTGGAGGAGAACCGGGTGAGGGCGTCGACGTCGCCGTCGATCCGTTCGATGAGCTGTCCGGGGCTGTGCTCGCCGTGCCAGGTCAGGTCGAGCGAAAGAGCGTGGCGGCACAAGTCGGTGCGCAACCGGTTGCCGACCCGCCACGCCAACCGCACCGACAGCCACGCCACCAGCAGCTGGAGCCCGTCGCCGGCAAGGGTCGCGGCCAGAAAGAACGCCGCCAGCCCGACCAGGGTTGCGGTCGGGTCGCCGGCCAGGGCGGAGTCGATGAAGCGCCCGACCAACACCGGGCCGGCCAGCGGCAGACCCATGGCGAGCACCAGCAGGGCCGTGAGCGCGGCCAAACCCCTGCGCTCGGGGCGCAGTCGTTCCAGCAGCGGTCGGAGGTCCGACGGTTCGTGATCGCCCGGCACAGCCGGCCCACGGTAGGACCGGCATCCCCCCGAACTCGTCGTGTTTTCCCGTGCCGGGCCTGCACCCTCACGACAAGTTCGATGTGGCGAGGGAATCCGCGAGAAGATCATCGGTCCATGCGCGATGTGACCGACGACCTGGCCGAGCTGCGCCGGCGACTCCAGGAGGCCAAGGGCTACCTGCGGATCGACGACCTGCGCGCCCGCCGGCCGCAGCTGGAGACCGAAGCGTCGCGCCCTGACCTGTGGGACGACGCCGACCAAGCCCGCAGGGTCACCGGCGAGCTGAGCCAGGTCAACGAGGACCTCGACCAGTTCGACGCGCTGGCCACCCGCATCGACGACGTGGCGACCCTGCACGAGCTGGCTGTCGAGGAGGGTGACGATTCCCTGGCCGAGGAGATCGAGAGCTCGTTGGCTTCCCTGCAAACCGATTTCGGTTCCTTGGAGCTGCGATCGCTCTTCACCGGGGAGCACGACGCCGCCCCGGCGATCTGCGAGGTGCAGTCCGGCGAGGGGGGCGCCGACGCCCAAGACTGGGCCAACATGCTGCTGCGCATGTACCTGCGTTGGGCCGAGCAGCACAAGCTTGATGTCGAGCTAGATGAGGTCTCACCGGGCTCCGAAGCCGGGATCAGCTCGGCCACCTTCATGGTCAACGGCCGCAACGCTTACGGCCTGCTCCGCTCCGAGCACGGCGTGCATCGCCTGGTGCGCATGTCGCCGTTCAACGCCCAGGGCAAGCGTCAGACCGCCTTTGCCGCCCTCAAGGTCACCCCGTTCCTGGACGACGTTCCCGACATCGTCATAGACGAGAAGGACCTGCGGGTTGACACCTACCGCTCGTCGGGTGCCGGCGGCCAGCACGTGAACGTCACCGACTCGGCGGTGCGGCTCACCCACCTGCCCACCGGCGTGGTCACGTCCTGCCAAAACGAGCGCAGCCAGCACCAGAACAAGGACCGGGCCATGCAGATCCTCAAGGCCAAGCTGGCCGAGTTGCAGCGCGAGGAGCGCGAGCAGGAGCTGTCGAACATCCGCGGCGAGCAACGTTCGGTGGGCTTCGGCAGCCAGATCCGCAGCTACGTGCTGGCGCCCTATCAGATGGTGAAGGACCTCCGGACCGAGGAGGAGAGCGGCAACCCCGACGCCGTGCTCGACGGCGACATCGACCGCTTCATGGAGGCGTACCTCCGCTGGCAGCGTGAACAGTCACTGACCGACAACAGCTAGTAGGACTGCGCAGCCGCCAGATCGACCCATGTGCTGAAGGCCGCGCCGGCAGACCCGGCGTCAGCAAATGGTCATTTCCCGTCCCACCAGGCGACCAGGTCACCGTCCACGACCTCGATGGCATGGGCCTCGGCGAAGGGCAGCAGCGGGTCCAGCAGACGGTCGCGGCGGTTCTCGGTGCGCTCGGCCTGGGCGTCGTCGCCCAGCCGCTGCACCATGGGCGTGCGGGCGGTCAGCGCCGGCAGCCGCAGCACCTCGTCGTGGCCGCGCCGGCAGACCCCCACCGACCAGGTCCGCCCGGATCGGCCGAGCCGGGCGGGGACCAGCCCGACCGCGACGACATCGGTCCACCGCACCTCGTCTATGCGTCTGACCGTGCTCGATCGCAGGCCAACAGAATCGAGTGTGACCGATAACCGGTGCCGCAGCACCGCCGCGGCCACCCCTATCCCGCCCAGGAGCCCCACCGGGAGCAGGACCCACCCCCACGGTGCCCCCACCGCCACGCCGGCCGCCAGCCCCAGCACCGTGCCCACCAGCGCGCCGTCGACCATGCCGTTGGTGCAGGCGTTCCACGAGGCGGCACAGCGCACGGCTCGGGGGGACACATGGGCAGCATGGCCGTCGCGGTGACCTGGGGGAAACGACCCCGCTGGTATTCTCTGCGGCCGAACGTCGGGGCCTAGGGGCTTCGACGTTTCTGCTGTCCGCCCTCTGCCTGCGATCCAAGTTTGCCAACCTCATGATCAAACTCGAAGACGTGACCAAGACCTACAAGGGCGATGTGGTAGCCCTCGACGCCGCCAGCGCCAACATCGAGAAGGGTGAGTTCGTCTTCCTGGTCGGTCCCTCCGGCTCGGGCAAGTCGACCGTGATCCGCCTCCTCAACAAAGAGGAGACGCCCGAAACCGGCCGCATCTTCGTGGCCGGCAACGACATCGCCGAGTTGGGCAACTGGAAGGTTCCGTTCCTGCGCCGCAACATCGGCTGCGTCTTCCAGGACTTCAAGCTGCTCACCAACAAGACCGTCTATGAGAACGTGGCCTTCGCCCTCGAGGTCATCGGCCGGCCCAAGCACGTCATCAAGACCCAGGTGCCCGCCATCCTGGAGCTGGTCGGCCTGGGCAAGAAGGAAAAGAGCTATCCCCACGAGCTGTCCGGCGGTGAACAGCAGCGGGTGTCCATCGCCCGCGCCTTTGTCAACCGGCCGCTGATCCTGCTGGCCGACGAGCCCACCGGCAACCTCGACCCCACCACCTCGGTCGGCATCATGCGCCTGCTCGACCGCATCAACCGCACGGGCACCACCGTGGTCATGGCGACCCACGACCGCTCGATCGTCGACACCATGCGCCGCCGCGTGATCGAGCTCGACCGCGGGTCGATCATCCGTGATCAGGCCCGCGGCGTGTACGAGTGAGCGTGATCGCATGCCCATGAACGTCGAGTACGTGCTGCGAGAGACCGGCACCAACCTCAAGCGCAACTTCACGCTGACCATCGCGTCCATGCTCACGGTTTCGGTGTCGCTGGCCCTGTTCGGCGGGTCGCTGCTGATCCGCCAAGGGGTGTCCAACGCCACGCTGCGCTGGAAGGGCAACGTCCAGTTCATCGTCTTCCTCAACCCCGACGTCCAGACCGGGCAGCGGCTGGCCGTCAGGCGGGCTCTCGACGCCGATCCAGACGTCAAGAAGATCACTTACTTCGACCAGCAGGCGGCCTACAAGGAGTTCCGCCAGCTCAACAAGGACCAGCCTGCGTACCTCAACTCGGGCATCAAGCCCTCCGAGCTGCCATCGTCGTACCGGGTGGCGCCCGTCCGCAGCGACTTCCAGACCGTTTCCAACCTGGTGCGGCGCTACAAGGCCAAGGCTGGGGTGTTCGACGTCTACTCGGCCACCGAGACCATAAAGACCGTGCAGAGGCTGTCGGGGGTGCTCAGCACCGGCATCTTGTTCGTGGCACTGGTCCTGCTGGGGGCGGCGATCATGCTGATCCTCAACACCATCCGCACGGCCATGTTCGCCCGCCGGCGCGAGATCGAGGTCATGAAGCTGGTGGGCGCCACCAACTGGTTCATCCGCGTCCCGTTCATGCTCGAAGGCCTGGTCGAGGGCCTGTTCGGCGCGGGGCTGGCCATACTCGCCGTGGTGGGCCTCAACGGGCTGTTCGCCGACCAGTTGGCCGGCAAGAACGGCATCGAGCTGCTTCAGCAGTTCGTGGTCGACTCCAGCGACGTGGTCACCGCCAGCGTGGTGATACTGGTGGTGGGGTTGGCCGCCGGCGCCATCGGCGCGGCCGTGGCCGTCAGCCGCTTCCTGGACGTGTGAGGCAACAAACCGACCCCGGAGGTCTCTGCAATGACGAAGTCACCACGCAGCAGTTGGTTGGCCTTGCTGGTGGCCGGGGCGGTGGTGGCGTCCATGGCGGCTAGCTGCTCGTCCAGCTCCCGTAACGACATCAAGAAGACGGCCACTGACCTGCGTTCAGATGTATCGAGCGGCGCCAACCAGCTAGGGGCCCGGGCCACCGCCGAGGCCATCCGCGCCAGCCTCAAGGCAAACAAGGACGCCGACAAGAAGGGCGTCCGTTCTGTCGAGGTGCTCAACCAGGTGGTCAAGAACTTGCCGGGCAACCCGAAGGTGACGGGCATCGAGGACAAGAACGGTGACGGGCTCGACGACGACGGCTTCGTCCAGGTCGACCAGGACGGGCAGTCGGCCTGCGTGACCCTGCCGCCTCGAGGCAAGGACATCAAGGTCACCTCGGGCGCCTGCGGGAGCTGAGGAGTAGGACCCCAAGCCCGGACCTGGCACAATGGTCCGCCGGCTCGAGCCGGGGAGAGCAACGCAGGGAGCAGGGATTGAGCTTCAAGGTCGGCGATCGCGTCGTATACCCCCACCACGGGGCCGCGATCATCAAGAAGAAAGAGAAGCGCGAGCTGCTCGGCGAGACCCGCGAGTATCTGGTGTTACAGATGGTCCACGGTGAGCTCATCCTGTCCGTTCCCGTCGATAAGGCCGAGGAGGTGGGCATGCGGCCGCCCATCAGCGAAGCCGACGTCGAGGACCTATTCCGCCTGATCGGCAAGCGCGACGTTCGCGAGCCGGCCAACTGGAGCCGCCGCTTCAAGAACCACCAGGAGAAGATGAAGTCCGGCGACGTCTACCAGGTCGCTGAAGTGGTCCGGAACCTGGCCCTGCGAGAGAAGGGCAAGGGCCTGTCCACCGCCGAAAAGTCCATGCTCGAGCGGGCGCGGGGGATCCTGGTCTCGGAGCTGAGCTTCGCCCTCGACGTGACCGAGGAGCAGGCGCTCGACAAGCTCAGCGCCGGCCTGGACTGAAGTTTCGTTTCGGAACCGGAGGTTCCGAAACGAGTTGGATGGCGGCGTTCGGCCGGCGCCCTCTCGGCTTCGACCGGCCAAGCCGGATCCAAGCCGGGCGAGGGGGAAAAAGGAGCATCCCCCTCACACTCCCCCCGCTCGCCTTGGGGTTCTAGTCGGCACTGGCGCCGACGCCGGCGCGTGGCTGGCGGCGGTTCCACTTGGCCAGCCCCTCGTCAAAGGAGCCGTCACGCTGCCGGGCTGCGTCCATGACGCGAGCCGGCGGCACCCGCAGGTCCTTGACCAGCCCCACGTAGCTCAGCGCCTTGAGCACGGTGTAGGTGATGTCGTACTCGTACCAGTAGAAGCCCTGGCGGGCGGAGGCCTGGAAGTGGTGGTGGTTGTTGTGCCACCCCTCGCCGAGGGTCCAGAGGGCGATCAGGGCCGAGTTGCGGCTGGTGTCGGAGGTGGCGTAGCGGCGCCGGCCCATGACGTGGGCCAGAGAGTTGACGGTGAAGGTTGCGTGCCACAGCAGCACCGTGCTCCACATGAACCCGACCACCAGGCCCGACCAGCCGCCGATCAGGAAGCAGGCGATGCCCAGCAGCCACGGGGCGATCCAGTCGTGGTCGTTGACGAACCGCAGCTCGGGGTACTTGGCGAAGTCCTTGATGGCCACGTCGGGGTCGAGGTCGTTGTTCTTGTCGCACAGGATCCAGCCCACGTGGCTCCACCAGAACCCCTTGAGGGGCGAATGGATGTCGCGTTCGGTGTCGCTGAAGCGATGGTGGTTGCGGTGGTGCCCGGCCCACCACAGTGGCCCTTTCTGCGAGGCCGAGCTGCCGCCGAAGGCCATGACGAACTGCATGGCGCGGCCCATCTTGTAGCTGCGATGGGCGAAGTACCGGTGGTAGCCGGCGGTGATGAAGAACATCCGCACCACATACAGCACCAGGCACAGGATCAGTGCCTTGGCCGTCACGCCGGTGAAGACGGCGGCCAGGCAGAGGACGTGGAAGAGGATGAACGGGATCGAGGAGCGCTTGTTGATGCGCTCTTCGGGGGAGCGCTCGAGGGCGTGGGCCTGCATGGTGCTCGCTTCGGGGTGGGGCCGGGGAGTAGGGCGAGCCTACCGACCAGTAGGTAGGCGGCCAAGGGCAGGCGCCGAACGCTCAGTTCAGTGGTGGCGGAGAGCGTCGATCAGCTCGGACTTGTTCATCTTGGAGCGGCCCTCGATGCCGATCTCCTTGGCCCGCTGGCGCAGCTCACCGACGGTCCGGTCGTCGTAATCCTCGGCTTTGCCGCCCCGCCTGCCAACCCGGGACCGGGAGCTGTTGGCTGAGGCGTTGGCGATGCGGGCCGCCTTCTCCTTGCTGGCGCCTTCCCGCCTCAGTGCTTCGTACTGCTGGTCGTCCTTGACGCTGGGACCCGGCTTCTTGGTCGGCATCGCTTCTCCTCTGCGCTCGACCCGGGGGTGCCAGGCCGCTACCCGGCCAGCGTCGCTCGAACCTGCCGGCGCCCGGCCATAGGGTCGCGGAGATGCGGCTCAGCCTGCTCGGCGCCTTGGGGGCCGCCTTTGCCTACGGGATCGCCACCGTGCTCCAGGCCATTGGTGCGCGCCGGGCCGCTCGCGGGGAAGACGTCACCGGCGTGAACGTCGGGCAGGTCACCGACATCGCCCGCCAGCCGCTCTATCTGGTCGGCCTCGGCTGTGATGGTCTCGGCTTTCTGCTCTCCTTCGCCGCTCTGCAGGACCAGCCGCTGTTCGTGGTGCAGGCCTGCATCTCGGCCAGCCTGGCGGTAACCGCGGTCGTGGCTTCCCGCGCCTTTCGAGTGCGGTTGTCAAAGGCGGAGTGGGCCGGGGTGGCCGCGGTGTGCGGCGGCTTGGCGTTGTTGGGCCTGTCGGCGACCTCGGACAGCACGCCGTCCACGTCGTTGGGGTTGCGGTTCGGATTGCTGGCCATGGCGCTCGGCGTGGTCGGTGCCGGCGTGGCCGCGCTTCACGTAGAAGGCAAGTTGGCGGCGCCGGCGCTGGGCCTGGTCGGGGGAGTCGGCTTCGGCCTGGGCGACACCTGCGTGCGGGTGGTGGATCGCTTCGCCCCGGCGCACCTGTTCACCAACCCGGCCGCCTACGGCGCGGTCATCGCCGCCGCCGCCGGCTTGTGGCTGTTCGCCATCGCCCTCCAGCGGGGATCGGTAACCGCCGCCACCGCCACGCTGACCCTGGGCGAGACGATCCTGCCCGCCGGCTTTGGTCTGATCGTTCTGGGCGAGTCACCGCGGTCCGGCGGCGGGGCCTTGGCCGTGATCGGTTTCCTGGCCGCCGTCGGCGGCGCCGTGACCCTTTCCCGGTTCGGGGAAGCACCCGAACCCGTACCCGAGCTCAGCGTCGACCGTCCAGCACCTGGCTGATCGCCACCACGTCGTCATGGCTCTGGCCGACCGCGCCGGTCGGGCCCGGGTCGGCGGCATCCATCACCAGCACCATCCCGTACACGCCTCGCGCCGTGTCGATCCACGGGTAGGCGCCGTACGCGCCGGAGCCGTCGATCAGCTCGGCGGTGCCGTCGGGCCGGGCGGACTCCACCCACGCCCCCAACCCGTAACCGATGCTGTCCAAGTCGGCCGCCACTGGGTCGTCCTTGAAACGGGCGGAAGCGGTCTCGAGGCGCAGCATCGCCGCCGCCGACACCGGCGAGAGCACCGTGCGGCCGCCGGCGGTGCCGCCGAGGGCCAGCATCTGCACGAACTTCAGGTAGTCATCAGCGCTGGAGCGCACCCCCGCCGCCGGGTCAGGCGCGGTGGCGGTCGACCGGCCACCGGAATCGTGGGTGAAGGTGGTGTCGGTGATGCCCAGCGGTTGGGCAATCCGGGTCCGGAAGGCGTCCTCGAACGGTTGGCCGGTGAGAAGCTCGACCACCCGTCCCGCCAGCGTCGGCCCCGCGGGCCCGTATGAGAAGCGGGTGCCCGGCGGAGCGACCGCCTTGGTGGTGGCCGCTACCTGCTGGTCACATGCGGCCACCTCCGGCGGCGTGGCCGGAGTGAGCAAGCAGCCGTCCACGTCACCGAGACCGTGGGTGTGGCTCAAGAGCTGGCGCATCGTCACCGCCCCCACCGTTGCTCCCAACGACGGCGCATAGCTGTTCACCGGCGTGTCCAGGCTGAGCCGTCCTTGGTCGACCAACGTCATCACCAGGCCGGCGGTCAGCCATTTGCTGGCCGAGGCCATGGGGACCACGGTGCCCATTCGGTATGAACCGCTCAGGTGGCGGTGCACGTCCAGATCGCCGCGGCGCACCACCAGGACGGCACCGTCGAGGTGATCGGATCGGACTCGATCGTCGAGGCGGCGGTCGATGCCGGCCCAACCTCTCGGGGTCACCGACGGGGTAGGCCCCGATGATCCGCAGCCGCTGGCCAGTACCGCAACCGTCACCGCGATAGCGCCGGCTCTCGCACCGGGGCGTCGCGGTCGATCCAACGACCCGCGATCACCGCCGCCCCGAGCAGCAGCACTGACCCGAGCAGGAGTCCGCCGATGACGTCGGTCACCCAGTGCTTCAGCAGGTAGAGACGGGTGTAAGCCTCGGTCCACGAAGCCACCGCCACCAGTCCCGCGAGGCCCGGAGCCAACCACCTCGGCGCATTGGGGAAGCTGCGCACCAGGAGGACGGCGATGATCCCCCACACCGCCACGATACGCAGGCACCCTCCGGACGGGTAGGTGCCGAGCGTGACGATGCCGAACTCGGCCGGCGGGTGGCCTCGGTCTACTGCCCGGGTGAGCAGCTTCTGGGCGACGTAGGCGACCAGGTAGGTGCCCACGATCAGGACCACCGGGACCCACGGTCGGTGGCGACGCCAGATGATCGCCAACACGACGGCGGCGACGATCACCAGCAGCCGGGTCTGTAGCGAGTCGGCCATGGTGGTGACCAGGCGCGCCCACTCGTACCAGGTGTGTTGGAAGAAACCGGGAGAGCGGTCGAACTGGCTGATCGCCCACCGGAAGGCCGGGCGGTCGACAGGCGATTCCAGCGCCGCGGCCAGCCACCCCATCAGCAGCCCGAACACGATCAGACCAGCGCTGGCGATCGATGATGCCAACAGCAACGACGTTCCCCGTCCCACTCGGGCCGAGAGCCGCTCCCCGGCATTGGCCAGCTCTCGGCGCAGCCGGCGCGTGGCGGCAGCCGCTTCGAACCCGATGAGCACCGCCACGGGTAGGCCCGTGAGGTAGAGGGCGGCTGTCGCAGTCATCCTCAAATCCTGCCCGCTACTGCCAATGGGTTGTGTGCACCGGTCTCCAAGCCCTCGGACCCGACGTAGTAGAACCACCGGATGAGCGTCACGCCTGAATCAGCTGTTCGCCGCTACCTCGAGTGGCTCCAAGATCCAGCTTCGGCGGTCGATCGGACGGCGGTGGAAAGGGCCGAATCAGCGGTCGCCAGCGCCGCCGACCCGATCGCCAAGCTCCACGCCTTGGCCGACCTGGATCACGCCAAGCAAGCCGACGGAGACCGGATCACCGCAGACTTCGTCGCCCATGCCCGCGCCTATGCCGAGTCCGAGTCGATCCCGGTGTCGGCCTACCAGGCGTTGGGGGTACCGAGCGACACGTTGGCCCAGGCCGGCTTCCGCGTCTCGCGGCGGGGCGGCGGGCGGCGATCCGGTTCGGGCCAGACCCGCTCGCGGGCCGCCCAGGTGTCCATGGACCAGCTCAAGTCGGCGGCGCTCAGCCTGCCCAAGCAGTTCACGCTGGCCGACGTCCGCGACCGGGCCGGCGGCGGCTCGCCGGCCACCGTCCGCAAGGCGGTCGAGGAGCTGGTGTCCGAAGGTCGCGCCGCTCGCGTCGGCGCCAAGAAGGATCACGGACGGGGCCGGGCACCCACCGTTTACGAGCTCCGCTAGCCAGACCTCAGGACCGCCGACCTCTAGACCGCCAGTGGGACGGTTGGGCACCGGGCTGGCTCCGGGTCGATCGAACAGCACTTTCGAGATCGGCCGCTCGGCGGACCACCTACGGTTGCCGGTCATGGCCGAGTCCCGCCGGCAGCAGTTGACCCGCCGGCTGCTCAACGGCCTGGCCCACCGAGGGTGGGCGAGGCTGCGGTCCATGGGGGCTATCGCCCCCGGGACGGCGGCGGCCGAGCGTTTCGGCAGCTTCGGCGCTGGCAGCCTGGTGGCCTTTCCCACCTCGGCGCTGTACGGCGAAGGGTCGATCCACCTGGGCCGCGACACCCTGGTCGCCGGCTGGGCCACCTTGGCGGCGGGCTACTCGCCGGACCAACCCGACGTGCCGGCCCGGGCGCTGGTGGTGGGTGACCGCTGTGTGGTCGGCCTGCGCGGCGGGCTGGTGGCCCACGAGTCGATCGAGATCGGCGATGACGTGTGGTTAGGCCAGGACGTCTACGTCACCGATTCGAACCACGGGTTCGGTAACCCCGACGTCCCCATCGGACAGCAGCTCGGCACCCACCAGCCGGTCACCATCGGCAGCGGGTCGTGGATCGGGCACGGTGCCGTCGTGTTGCCCGGCACCACGATCGGACGCCAGGTGGTGGTGGCCGCCGGCTCGGTGGTCCGAGGCGACATCCCGGACCACTCGGTGGTCGGTGGTGTGCCTGGCCGGATCCTGCGTTCGACATCGGGGCCGGACCTAGATCCCGAGGACGTGGCTGAGCTGCTGAGCTTCGACACCACCGACCGCCGTCCGGGTGAGCTCCAGTGGTGACCAGGCCCGGGTGGGGCGACGGCCCGCCGGTTCAGTAGGTTTTCGTCCCATGTCCGAGACGTACGAGATCCCGCCGCCCGAGCCCAAGGAGATCGACGAGAAGCTCGCCATGGAGCTTCAGATCCTCTCCTCCAACGCCGTGCTGAAGGGCCACCCGTCAGGCAACGAGAAGTGCGAGAACTGCCTCTACTACTTGGAACCCACTGCCGAGATCTCCTACTGCTGGCACCTGAAGCTGCGGATCCTGGTCGGCGCCGACTGGTGGTGCCAGTGGTGGGAGGAGACCCCCGAAGGTTGACCGCCTAAGGAGCCGGGCCACTAGACGAGGCGACCCAAGAGCACAGCGGCTCGTTCGCCAAGCGCAGCTTGGCGAATTCAACGTGCGGCGTTGAAACGGGCGACCTATCCGCGCAGGCCCTAGGGGCGCCCTTCACATTTCCCTAGCACCCGCGTGCCACGGTGCAGGTCATGGCCGAGCTCGCAGTACCCCGCAGGACCGTCGTAGTCGCCACCGTGCTGGCGGTCTCCCTGCTCGCCGCCTGCGCCAGCAGCCCCTCGAAGTCGGGGAGCGGTGCCGCCACTGACTCTCAGCCGGCCTCGGCAACGGATACGGAGACCGGCACCGGTGGGGGCGGGACGGGCTCGCCGAACGTGGTGTTCGTCCTGACCGACGACCTCTCGGCCGACCTGGTGGACCACATGCCCAACGTGCAGCGCCTGGCCAAGGACGGCGCCAACTTCACCAACTACAGCGTCACCGATTCGTTGTGCTGCCCGTCGCGCTCCTCGATCTTCAGCGGCCGCTTCCCCCACGACACCGGCGTGTTCACCAACACCGGCAACGATGGCGGCTTCGAAACCTTCCACGGCAAGGGTGAGGAGGCGAACACCTTTGCCACCGCCTTGCAGTCCAAGGGCTACCGCACCGCCATGATGGGCAAGTACCTGAACGGTTACGAGCCCAAAGCTGCCGTCGGCGGCCAGCCGCCATACGTCCCACCGGGCTGGAACGAGTGGGACGTGGCCGGCAACGGCTACAAGGAGTTCGACTACGACATGGCCGAGAACCACAAGGTGGTTCACCACGGCCATGCTGCGAGCGATTACCTGACCGATGTGGTCAGCGCCAAGGGCAGCACGTTCATCAAGGATTCGGCCAGCGGCCACCACCCCTTCCTGCTGGAGGTGGCCACCTTCGCCCCCCACGGCCCGTACACCCCGGCTCCCCGAGACGCCAACAGCTTCCCCGGTCTCAAGCTGACCCGGGGACCGGCCTACGACACGTTGCCCAGCGCCGCCCCATCGTGGCTGGCGAGCCGCAAACCTTTGACCCCGAAAGAGCAGACCAAGACCGACGACGCTTACCGCAAGCGGGTTCAGGCGGTGCAGGCGGTGGACCAGATGATCGGATCCCTGCGCACCACCCTCGAGCAAGCCGGCGTGGCCAAGAACACCCTCGTGGTGTTCAGCTCGGACAACGGCTACCACATGGGCCAGCACCGGCTGACGCCGGGCAAGATGACCGCCTTCGACACCGACATCCGGGTCCCTCTGGTCGCCGCCGGACCCGGTGTGCCCGCCGGCCGGACAGTGGCCCAGCCGGCCGAGAACATCGATCTGGCTCCCACCTTCGAAGAACTGGCCGGCGCCGCCGTTCCGAGCATGGTCGACGGTCAAAGCCTGGTGCCGTTGCTGCACGGCCAGGAACCGACCGACTGGCGGACCGCAGCCCTGGTCGAGCACCACGGCCCCGACTTCGACGGTCGTGATCCGGACAAGCCGGGGAAGAACAGCGGCAACCCGACGACCTACGAAGCGCTGCGGACCTCGACCGCCACCTACGTCGAGTACGCCAACGGCGAGCGGGAGTACTACGACCGCACCACCGATCCCGACGAGCTGCACAACACCGTCGCCCAACTGCCAGCCGACCAGGCCGACCGCCTGCACCGCGGCCTGGCCGCGCTCCACGACTGCCACGGCGGCGAGAGCTGCTGGTCCGCCGGGCACCTGCCGACCTGATGGGTCCGGCTCGACGGCTTCCCGTGTTTGCCAGACCTGCCCTGTTACCCGGTGAGCTCGTTCTCCTCTTGCGGTAGGGCCCGGTAGTAGTCGAGAACGCTGGCGGTCACCGCGGTGACGGGCACAGCGAGGAAGGCGCCGACGATCCCAGCCAGTACGCCCCCGGCTGCGAGCGCCAGGAGGATGGCTACAGGGTGCAGCTTGACGGCCCTTCCGAGCACGAGCGGTCCGACGAGGTACCCCTCGACGTTGTGGATCAGAACCGTTAGCGCGACGACGATGAGCGCCGCGACAGGTCCCTCGGCGACGAGGGCCACCAGCGCGGCGAGTAGGCCGACCACGATGGCGCCCACGATCGGGAAGAAGCCGCCGAAGAAGGTGAGCAGGCCGATGGGTGCGGCCAACGGGACACCGATGATGAGCAACCCCCCCGTCATGAGCACCCCGTTCACCAGCCCGTTCACCGCGGTGCCCCGGATGTAGCCGGACAGGGCGGCCCAACCCCGGCGTCCCAGCTCTGCGAACTCCTCGCGGCGGGTCGGAGAAGCCAAGCCGAGGATGCTGCTGGAGAGCCGTTCACCGTCCTTGACGAAAAAGAAGGTCAGCACCGCACTCAACAAGCCCCCGGTGACGATCTGGCCGGCCAGGGTCGCTCCCCGGAGGGCGAACCCGCGGGCGTTTCCCCTGAACTGATCGCCAGCCTGGTTGAAGTCGCGGCGCACGTCGCGCCGGGACAAGTGAAAGGGACCGCGCACCAGCCAGTCCTGGACTTGCTTGGTTCCCCGGCTGGCGGAGTCGCCCACCTTGGCCATCTCGTGGGAGATCGTGGGTACCAACCACGCCAAGACGCCCGCGAACACCAAGATCCCGACCAGGAAGACCATCCACGTCGCCGCCAATGGTGGCCAGCCGCGGCGGCGGAGCCACCGCACCGGCGGCAGCAGGACGGTGGAGACGAAGAGCGCCACCACAACCGGGACCATCACGACCAAGACCCGGCTGAGAGCCACCGCCGCCACGAACACCGCCGCCGCTACAACCAGAAACCTCCAGCCGATCGCCGCTGACCGGTCGAGCCATAGCGGGACGGAAGAGTGGGGCTCTTTAGGTGCACTGCCGTCGGGCTTCACCCTCCGGCCAGATCCTCGGTGCTGCTGGTCGTGCGGCTGGAGGCCATGCTGGCCAAGTGCATAGCACCGCATGCAGCGAGGGGCGGGGATAGCGCCACGAATGGGTGGAGCTGGAGGGAATCGAACCCTCGTCCGTCGAGCGGTTGACGACCGTGCTACGACCATTCCCGTGGTTGGGCCCTTGTGGCTGGCCCGCCGCCGGGTCGGTTGCTCCGCGAGGAGCGTCCACCGGGTCTTTCCCCGGCGTCAGCGGTCTTTCACGCCGTCAGCGGTCTCTCCCTGCGGTCCTCCACCACTTCTGTTGCCGGGCTGTGGTGGACAGGCCCCGCGTGCCATTGCTGGTCGCTGTGTCTCTCTTTGCCTAGAAGGGTTGGAAACTAGGCAGCGAGAGCGAAGTCGCCTTCGGCGCTTCTTTGGGTGCCCCGTTTAAAGAGTCTGAGCAACTCCGGTCGCACGAACGCCTTCCGGTCCCAACGTCGAAACCGGTCAGCCCCGTGTAGGTCTGGCTTGTCAAGGTGCTGAGGCGAGGTTACCGGGTGAGTCCCGAACGGCCGCAGGGAGCGCTGCCGACGGGTGTCAGATTCGCTTCAGTCCGTCTTCACATCGGCCACACACCCCCGAAACCGGCCTCCTTTACGTTCCTCGCCGGGAGGTTGTCCATTCATGTTCATCAAGCGATTCATCAGCGAGTTCAAGAAACCCGACCAGCGCAAGTACTTCGTGACGTACCTGACCGGCAAGATGCTCGGCCTCGGTGCGATCTTCGGGGGCATCTTCGCCATCACCTGGTTCCTGGGAGGACCGGCCTCGGCACTGGGCCTGTCCAAGCAGGCGGCCAAGGCCGATGACCTGATCAACCCGATCAACACGATGTGGACGCTGATCGCCGCGTTCCTGGTGTTCTTCATGCAGGCCGGGTTCATGATGCTCGAGGCCGGGTTCGCCCGCACCCGGGAGACCGTGAACATCCTCATGGAGTGCATCGTCGACACCGCGCTCTGCGGGATCCTGTTCTACGCCTTTGGCTTCGCCTTCATGTTCGGGCTGGGCAACGGCTGGATCGGCCACTCGAACTTCTTCCTGCACGGGGCCCCCGCCACGTACCACCTCGGTGCCTCGTCGGACCCGGCGGCTGACACCGGCATCGCCTTCATGGCGTTCTTCCTGTTCCAGTTCGCCTTTGCCGACACGTGCTCGACCATCACCTCCGGTGCAATGGTCGGACGGACCGGCTTCAAGGGTGACCTCCTCTACAGCATCGGCGTGAGTGGTTTCATCTACCCGATCCTGGGCCACTGGGTCTGGGGTCCAGGCGGCTGGCTCGGCACGATGAAGACACCGTTCCGGGACTTCGCCGGCTCCACGGTGGTGCACACCATCGGAGGCATGGTCGCCCTCACCGGCGCCATCGCCCTCGGGCCGAGACTCGGCAGGCGGTTCAAGCGTGACGGTGGCGGCTTGATGCCAGGTCACGACATGACCATCGCCGCCATCGGTGGCGTCATCCTGTGGTTTGGTTGGTACGGGTTCAACCCCGGCTCGACCCTGTCGGCCATGGACTTCGAGGGCATTGGCCGGGTGGCCACCAACACCACCCTCGCCGCCTCGGGTGGGGCCCTTATTTCCATGGCCTGGATGTACAAGCGGACCAAGGTGTGGGACACCGGCATCACCATCAACGGTTTCCTGGCCGGTCTGGTGGCCATCACGTGTCCCTGCTACTGGGTGTCACCGACCGGGGCGATAATCATCGGCGGGATCGCCGGCGTGGTGTGCATCTGGGGCATCGACTTCCTCGAATGGCTCCGGGTCGACGACCCCATCGGTGCTGTCGCCGTTCACGGCTTCGCCGGCATCTGGGGCACGATCAGCCTCGGTCTCTTCGCCAGCGGCTACGGCCTCACCGGTTCGACCGGTCCGAACCTGGACACAAAGATCGAGGGACTCTTCTACGGGGGCGGCACCAAGCAACTGGTGGCTCAAGTCACCGGCAGCGTTGTCATAACCAGCGCCGCCCTGGCCGCCGGGTTCGTGCTGATGTTCTTGGTGAAGATGACCAAGACGCTGCGGATCAGCGAGGCCGGTGAAATCGAAGGCATCGACATCTACGAGCACGGTGGCCCCGCCTACCGGCCGGAGCCGCAGTACATCGGCCAGTCACCATCGGCCAGCGCTGACCCTGACCACGCCGGCGGCTCCATCTCGCTCGGTGATGCCGCCCCGCCCAGGGAGACCGTCTCCAACTGATCGCCTCGGGTGGGGGTGCCCAGCGCCCCCACCCGGCGGCAATTGTCCGCTGCTGAAGGAAGAGGAAGCTCATGATCCATCTCGTAACCGCCATCATCAAACCCCACAAGCTCGACGACGTGAAGGAAGCTCTGCGCGGCATCGGGGTGATGGGGCTCACCGTCACCGAGGTCCGCGGCTACGGCCGCCAGGGTGGCAAGTCGGAGACCTTCCGGGGCTCTGAGTACAAGGTCGACTTCGTCCCCAAGGTGAAGATCGAGGCCGCCGTCGACAGCTCTGATGCCGACAAGGTCATCGAGACCATCGCCACCGCCGCCGCCACAGGCAAGATCGGCGATGGCAAGGTCTGGGCCATGAGCCTCGATCGGGTCCGGCGCGTTCGCACCGGCGAGGAAGGCACCGACGCCCTGTAGCGTCTCCGCTCGGTGCTGGGGAGCAGTAAGCAGCGGAGTCGGAAAGTGGGACTTCTGGCGCTGGCGCTAGTCGTGAGCCTGCTCGTGGCCGGCTGCGAGCGCTACTCGCCGGTCGATCCGGCGTGGGTGAGGTGGGACAACCGGCCCACCACCGCACCGGGGCAGGCCAACGGCCGACTCGACACCAGCCGGCTGACCGTCATCGATCCCCACTGTTCGATCTGGTCCGACGCCGCCCCGAGCCTGCGGGCCATGCTCGACGACGCCACGCGCGACGGCGTTCAGCTGGCACCCGAGGAGTGCTACCGCGACTACGACGGGCAGGTCTACTGGCGCAACCTCTGGTGCTGGTTCGGTCACTGCGAAAACGCCGCGGTGCCGGGCACGTCGAACCACGGTTGGGCCAAGGCCATCGACCTGAAGGACCAGCAGGTCGAGCTGGTCTTCGGGTCACCCGGCTGGGTTTGGATGCGGGACCACGCCGCCACTTACGGATGGAACTGGCCATGGCCGGGCACTGGTGCTTACGGCGCCGAACCGTGGCACTTCGAGTGGGTCGGAGACGGCGGCCAGCTCTTCGCCCCGACGTAGCAAACCATTCGGCCCGGAAACCGGACGGGTCGGTGTACGGGGACGCCAACTTCAGCGGTACTTGGCCGCCCTCGCCATCGCCCGCTGGGCCTCGCGTTCGGCATCGGCTTTGGCGATGGCCTGGCGCTTGTCGTAGGTCTTGCGGCCCCGACCCAGCCCGATCTCCACCTTGCAACGGCCCGCCTTGAAGTAGATGCGCAGCGGCACCAGGGTCAGATGGTCCTGGTCGAGCCGGGCCCGGATGGACTCGATCTCGCTCCGGTGCAGCAGCAGCTTGCGGTCCCGGTCCAGGATGTGGCCGTTGTGGGAGGCGGAGTGTGAGTAAGGCGACACATGCAGCCCGATGAGCCACACCTCGTCGGCCACCAGCCGGGCGTAGGCGTCGGAGAGCTGGACCTTGGACTCCCGCAGCGACTTGACCTCGCTGCCCTGCAGCAGGATCCCGCACTCCCAGGTTTCCAGGATGTCGTAGTCACGGCGGGCCTGGCGATTGGTGGCGACCACCAGTTCACCGGGAGGCGGGGGCTTGGCCATGGGAGGCGGAGGCTACCGGTGGCCGGCGGGCTGGCCGGCCGGCGTTAGCGTCGGCTGCCGAATGCTGCGCCTGGCCACTGACGCCCACCGCCAGATGCTGGCCCACGCCATCCGGGGATACCCGCTCGAGGCTTGCGGCCTGCTCGGCGGTCGGGTGGCCGGCGGCGCGGCCGGTCGCGATGACGTCGTCAGGGTGGAGCAGTTCGTGCCCTGCCGCAACGCTGACGCCTCGGCCAAGACCTACGCGGTAGGGCCTGATGGGTTCCTGGCCGCCGATCGCCAGCTCGCCCCCGCCGGCCTAGACGTAGTGGGAGTGGTCCACAGCCACACCCACACCGACGCCTACCCGTCGCCGACCGACATCGCCAAGGGTGACAACCCGATGCTGGCCGGCTGGCGGTTCGCCATCGTGTCTTTGCGGCACGAATCGCCGAGCCTGCGCTGTTACCTGCTCGACGGCGGCGTCGTGGCCGAGGAGCCCGTCGAGCTGTTCTGAACGACCCCGCCAACAAGGTTCGGTGCACAAAGCCAGAGGACCCGTCAGTACAATCCCGAGCGGTCCAGTCAACTTTCCGTGGGAGCCCCGGTGACCGTTTACAACTCAGTGCTCGAGCTCATCGGCGAGACCCCGATCGTCGATGTCACCGCGCTCAGCCCCAACCCTGGCGTGCGCATCTTGGCCAAGCTCGAGGGTCAGAACCCCGCCGGGTCGGTCAAGGACCGCATTGCCCGAGCCATGATCGCCGAGGCCGAAGCCGACGGCACCCTCGCACCCGGCCAGACGATCATCGAGCCCAGCTCGGGCAACACCGGCATCGCCCTGGCCATGATCGCCCAACTCAAGGGCTATCCCATCAAGATCGTCCTACCGGAGAACGTTTCCATCGAGCGCCGGCAGCTGCTCGAGGTCTTTGGAGCCGAGGTGATCCTGTCTCCTGGCAGTGAGGGCTCCAACGGGGCGGTCCGCCGGGCCCAGGCCATGGCCGATGAGCATCCCGACTGGGCTTTCCTCTACCAGTACGGCAACGAGGCCAACCCGCGCTCCCACTACGAGACGACCGGCCCGGAGATCCTGCGCGACGTGCCTGACATCACCCACTTCGTCGCCGGCCTCGGCACCAGCGGCACCCTCATGGGCGTCGGCACGTTCCTGAAGGAGCGCAAGCCCGAGGTCCAGGTGCTGGCGGTCGAGCCGCCGTCGGGCGAGCTGGTCGAAGGGCTTCGGAACCTGGACGACGGCTACATCCCACCGGTGTTCGAGAAGTGGGGCGGGTTCGAGCTGCTCGACGGCAAGCGCATCGTGCGTCCCCGGGAGTCGCTGGAGTGGAGCCGCCGGCTGGTGGCCGAAGCCGGGATCTTCGCCGGCATCTCGTCGGGCGCCGCTATGGCCGGCGCCGCCAAGGTCGCCGCCCGAATCGACACCGGCACCATCGTGTTCATCGTGTGCGATGGCGGCTGGAAGTACCTGTCCACCGGCGCCTACACCGACGACTTGGACGAAGCCGAAAAGAACGCCGAGTCGATCATCTACTTCTGATCGTTCCGTTCTGGCGGACTCTGAGCGCGCTAGGCGCGCCTCATGTCCGCCAGAACGTAGTGTTCGGAGTCGTGGGCGACGGGGCAGGTGACGACCGGCCGATCGGGATGTTCGACAGTGGCTTCGGGGGCCTGACGGTGGCCCGGGCACTGATCGACCTGCTGCCCCACGAGGACCTGGTCTACGTGGGCGACACCGGGCGCTACCCATACGGTCCGCGGCCGATGGGCGAGGTGCGGGGCTTCGCCCACCAGATCGCCCGCTACTTGGTCTCCGAACACGACGTGAAGCTGCTGATCGTGGCCTGCAACACCGCCGCGGCAGCGGCGCTCGGTTCGTTGCAGGACGCGCTTTCCGGAGTGCCAGTGGTGGGTGTGCTGGCGCCCGGCGTGCGATCGTTGGTGCGGGCCACCCAGCGTGGGCGGGTCGGGGTCATCGGCACGGTCGGCACCATCGGTTCCGGCGCCTACCAGCAGGCCCTGGCCGAGACCAGCGCCGACGTCGAGCTGACCTGCGCCGCCTGTCCCGGCTTCGTCGAGTTCGTGGAGCGAGGCGAAACCCGCACCGAACAGGTCCATGTGCTGGCCGAACGGCTGCTGGCACCGGTGGTCGACGCCAAGGTCGACGCCTTGCTCCTGGGCTGCACCCACTACCCCTACCTGGCCCGCACCATCAGCGACGTCATGGGTCGAGACGTGGTCCTGGTGGACTCCGCCGACGAGACCGCCTTCGAGGTCCGGGCCATCCTCGAAGCGGGGCATCACGACGTGGCCGCCCGCTCCGAGCCGGGCGCCGGCCGCCACCGTTTCGTGTCGTCCGGCGACGTCGAGCAGTTCCGCCGTCTCGGGGCTGAGCTGCTCGGACCCGAACTGGTTCACGTAGAACACGCCCCCTGGGGCTGACCCCCGCAGAGCACCCAGGGCCCAAACGCCAGAAGCAAGGGCTTTCCGGCCGGGAGGCTGGGCTGTGGCACGGTTGACGGCCATGCGAGCCGATCAACGCCAGCCTGACGAACTCCGCCCCATCACCTTTGAACGTGACTACACCGACGCCGCCGCCGGCTCGGTGTTGGTGAGCTTCGGCCGGACCCGGGTGCTGTGCACGGCGTCGATCGACGAGGACGTGCCCCGCTGGATGCGGGGGCGGGGCAACGGCTGGGTGACCGCGGAGTACTCGATGCTGCCGGGTGCCTCCGCCGAACGCATCCGCCGGGAGGTGAAGGAGGGTCGGCCGTCGGGACGCACCCAGGAGATCCAACGCCTGATCGGTCGTTCGCTGCGGGCAATTTGTGACATGGCGGCACTGGGGGAGCGGCAGGTGATCGTGGACTGTGACGTGATCCAGGCCGACGGTGGGACCCGCACCGCGTCCATCTGCGGCGGGTACGTGGCGCTGCACGATGCGCTGACCCGCCTGGTGGTCGATGGGCGCATCGGTGCCCACCCGATGACCGAGACGTGCGCCGCCATCTCGGTGGGCATCGTCGATGGGGCGCCGCTGCTCGACCTGGCCTATGTCGAGGACGTCAAGGCCGAGGTGGACATGAACGTGGTGATGGCCGGCGATCGCTTCATCGAGGTCCAGGGCACCGCCGAGGGCCTGCCCTTCACGCGCGGTGAGCTTGACGATCTGCTGAACCTGGCCGAGGGCGGCATCGCCACGATCGTGGGGCTGCAGGGCGAGGTGGTCGCCGAGGCGCCGCCCAACCGCGCCATCCCCGGCCGTCGGCGATGACCCCGCCCACCGGGGCGAAAGACGGCGAACCGAACGGCGATCACGGGCCCAGGCTCGTGCTGGCCACCGCCAACCCGCACAAGGCCGCGGAGATAGCCGCCATCCTCGGTTCTTCGGTTGATCTGTTGCCCCGCCCGACCGAGGTGCCTGATGTGCTCGAGGACGCCGACACCCTGGAAGGCAATGCCCGCCTCAAGGCTGAGGCCATCTGCGGGGCGACGGGCTTGCCGGCTTTGGCCGATGACACCGGCCTGGAGGTCCAAGCGCTGGGCGGCGACCCGGGCGCCCGCGCCGCCCGTTACGCCGGCGAGGACGGCAACGCCACCGCCAACATGGACCTACTGCTGAGCGAGCTGGCGGCGCGCCACGCCGTCACCACTGCGGATCGAGCCGCCGCCTTCCGCACGGTCGCACTGGTCCGCTGGCCCGACGGTTCCGAGGTCTTGGCCAAAGGCGTGTGCCGGGGCCGCATCGCCGACCATCCGGCCGGCGATGAGGGCTTCGGGTATGACCCCGTCTTCCAGCCCGCCGACCCTGCTACCGGGGAGCCCGGCGACCGCACCTTCGCCCAGATGCCGGCGGCGGAGAAGGACGCCATCTCTCACCGCGGGAAGGCGCTGAGAGCTCTCGCTGAGCGCCTCGGCCTGGGGCCGGACCGCCAGTCCTGAACGAAGTCGGTGGTTCGCGGGTCAGGCGCAACCTTCACGACAAGTGGGAAGGAGCCGTCACCAACCGCGGAGGTCGATGGGCCACTGGTCGACCACCTCGCCGTCGCGGACGACGTGGAGCATGTCGTGACAAGCGACGGTCGGGTCGACGTGGGACGGGATCACCTTCAGCTTGGCGCCGACCTCGGGCTGCGGCTGGCCCTCCGCGGGGCCGAAGGTGATGTGCTCGTCAGAACAGAACCACACGTCGCCGCCCTCGATGGACGGGTTGCCGTGGTCGGTGCTCAGCGACTTGAGGCCAGCGTTGACCACCGCGAAGGGCGCAGCCTTGGCGGACCCCCGGTTGACCGAAACGACCGTGGCCAGCACGTGCAGCGCGTGCTCGAAGGGCAGGCCCCGGCTGGAGTACTGGGAGTCCATGAGCGTGTATGAGCCCGCCTGCAGTTCGGTGACCCACCGGTTCACGTGGTAACTGCCGGTGCCCCCACCAGACACCACATCACCGCCGACCGCCTCATGGGCGGTCAACAGCCTGGCCATCGACCGCTCGACCTTGGCCTCCTGGTCTTCGACCTCCATCATGAGATGGCCCTCGTAACCCATCACACCGCGGACGGAAAGACCCTTGGCGCGGGCCAGATCGGCGATGCGACCGGCGTCGGCCGGCAGGCAGCCGCAGCGGGGCATGCCCACGTTGACGTCGACCAGCACTTCGGTGACGCCGCCGCGCGCCGCCGCCTCGACCGTCTCGGAGGAGTCGACGGCGATGGTGATGCGAGCGTCGGCGCCGGTGGTCATCGCTTGCAGGCGACGGACGTCGAGCACCTCGTTGGCCAGCAACAGGTCTTCGCCTAGACCGGCGGCGGCCATGCCGGCGATCTCCCGGGTGGTGGCGGCACAGAAGCCCGTGTGGCCGGCCACCGCCAGCTCGTGGGCCAGGGCCGTGGACTTGAAGGCTTTGACGTGGGGCCGCAGCGCGTGGCCGGGACGGGCGGCGGCCATCGTGGCCACGTTGCGGTCGAACGCCTCGATGTCCACGATCAGCGCCGGCGTCGACAGCTCGTTTAGGTCCACACCCTTCAGACTCGCAGACAGCGCTAGCCAGGCTGGTGGACGGGACACCACCAGATGCGGCGGCCGCCCATGGGTTCCACGCAGAGCTCGGAGCCGCACCGGATGCAGTGCTCCTGCTTGTAGGCGTAGACGGCGTCGGCGCGGTCGACCTTGGATGGCGCCGCCGGCAGGTCTCCGGCGGTGCGGGTGACGATGCGGTTGCGGCGGACACCGAGACGGAGCTGGCGGACAGCTTCAGTCCACAAGGCGTCGAACTCGTCCCGGCTCAGCTCCCGACCCGGGCGGCGGGGATCGACGCCGATGAGGTAGAGCAGTTCGGCCCGGTACACGTTGCCGATGCCGGCGATGACCGTCTGATCGAGCAGCAGTGCGCCGATCGGTTTGCTCGAACGGTGCACCTTGGCCCACATGCGCTCGGGATCGGCGCGCCGGCGCAGCGGGTCGGGTCCGAGCTGCGCCACGATCAGGCTGCGCTCGTCGGGTTCGATGATAGCGCAGCGCATGGCGCCGGCCAGGTCCCAGGTCCGTTCGGGACCGACCAGGCGGAAACGGACCTGGCCGACCAGCGGCGGTGGGGGAGATGCACGGCGGATGAACTTGCCGATGAGGCCGAGGTGCACATGCACGATCCGCCCGCCGTCCCAGTGCTGGAACAGGTGCTTACCCCAAGCCTCGACCCGTTCCAGCGTGGCGCCGTCGAGTGACGCGGCCGCCGCCGAGAACCGCTCCTGGACGGTGTCGGTGCGCACCGGGTGACCGGCCAAGTCGGCGGTCTGGTCCCGGGCGATGCGGTGGATGGTGTGACCTTCGGGCACGCGAAGTTGTTGCCGAGGTCAGTCCGAGTCGGCCAGGAACGCCGATGCCGTGGACACGAAGTCGGGATGGGCGACGGCGGCCAGGTGGTCGCCGGGCACGATCACCAGTTGGGCGCCGATGGCGCTGGCCAGCACCTCGGGCCGGTCGGCCAGCGGGTCGGCGTCGCCCGCCAACACCAGGGATCTCGCCCGGATGTCCTGGTACGGCAGCGGGCCGTGCCGAACCACCGAAGCGTGAGCCGCCAACGCCAGCCGGTCGGCTCCCGCCATGTCAGCGAACGCCCGGAACTCGCGCATGGCCGGCCGGGGGATCTGGGCGGGATCCTCGGCAAGGAGCGCATCGACCAGATCTTCGGCCGGCAGGGCGCGGGTGTCGACCCCGCCCAGCTCGACCACGCCGGCGCCCACGCCGCCCACCACCAGCCGCCGGATGCGCGGCTCCTGGGTCGCCGCCACCAGCGCGACGATGGCACCCATCGAGTAGCCGATCACGTCGAAGTGCTCCAGCCCCAGGTGGTCGGCCAACTTGGAAAGGTCCCGCGCCATGGCGTCTTCGCCGTACCAGATCGACCCATGGGGCTTGTCCGATTGCCCGTGGCCCCGGGCGTCGATGGTGACCACGTCGAAGCCGTCAGCGCCCAACCGGTCGACCACTCCGGTCGCCACCCAGTTGAGCTCAGAGTCGACCGCGAACCCGTGGTGGAGGATGACCGGCGGACGGCCACCGTCGTCGGTCACCGCCCAGCGCCGGTAAGCGATGCCGGTTCCGTCAAAAGAGGTGAACCGCTCGCTCCTCACGTCCGCTTCACTACCACGGTTCAGGATCTGCGCGGATAGGTCGCAACCCAGTCGGCGTCGCACGTGCTTGTCTGGTCGCCTCGCCTATCGGCTCGGCTCCTTAGGATTCGCGCAGATGGTTACCCCGACCGCGTCGGACCGTTTTTTCGTCAGGCTGCGCCTGACGAACGGGCACGTGCTTGTCTGGTCGCCTCGCCTATCGGCTCGGCTCCTTGTTCAGCCGCGGACGCCTTCGATCAGCAAGAGCATCCCGAACACGACGAAGGCGACACTGGCGCCGATGCGCACGGCCCGCTCCGGTAGCCGGGTACCGAGTTGCTTGCCCACCACGATGGCCAAGCCGTCGGCGGCGACCATGCCCAGCGTCGAACCGGCCCATGTGCCGATGACGCCCTCACGCGTGGCCAGCGTGATGGTGGCGAACATCGTCTTGTCGCCCAGTTCGGCCAGAAAGAACGCGCCGCTGGCGGCGATGACCGCTGAGCGGGTGTTCTGGTTCACCTTGGCGGCCTCTTCCTCGGTCAGGTCGTCACCCCGCAAGGTCCAGGCGGCGAAACCCAGGAACGCCAACCCCCCGATGATCGAGATGGGGCGCGTCGGAATGCCGGCCCCCAGCACCGCCCCGATCCCCACCGAGAAGGCGTGGACCAGCGCGGTGGCCGCAGTGATGCCGATCAAGATGGGAATGGCCCGGAAGCGGGTCGCGAACGTCAGTGCCATGAGCTGGCTCTTGTCGCCCAGCTCCGCCACGAAGATCACGCCGAAGCTGATGAGCAGGGCGCTCACGTCAGTGACTCAGACCAGGCTCTCGACGTTCTGCTTGACGTCTCAGTCCTCGGACTGCGGGCGGCTGCGGGTCGAGCGCTTGAGCTCGCTGAACCAGGGGTTTCGGCCCAGGGTTTGAACCGCGTCCCACAGCTCCAGCGCCTCGGCTCCCCTGGGCGCCTTGGCGATGACCGGCCCGAAGAAGCTGGGACCGTCCGGCGGAGCGAAGCTGAGCACCGGCGTACCGATGTTGCCGCCGCAGCGGTCGAGGGCCTCATCGGTCTCGGCCTGGATCACGGCGTCGTGGTCGGTGCTGTAGGCGGCGTCGGCCAGCTCCGGCGGGTGGCCCAGCTCCTCCAAGATGCCGCGGGCGCCGGATGGGTCGTCGAACGCCTCGGGGTCGCGCTGGTTGTGGATTCGGGTCCCGAACGCCGAGTACAGCGGGAGCATGGCCTCGCGCCCGGCTTGGTCCCGGACCGCGGCGGCGACCCGGAGCAGCTCCAAGCCCCGCGTGTGGCCCCGCACGTACCCGTCGGGGAAGTCCTTGCCGTAGTCCTTGTCGGCGTTGACCAGCCGCAAGCAGATGAACTTCCAGTCGACATCCATGGGCCGCTCCTCCAACACGTTCACGACCCAGCGCGAGGTGAGCCACGCCCACGGGCAGACGGGATCCCAGAAGAACTCGACATCAGCCATGCCCCCGGTCTAGCCGCCGGCACCGTGCGCCAGTCCCAAACACGGTGAAGAGTTCCGGGGACCGGCCGGTAGCCTCTTGCCTTCCATGAGCGCCTTGACCACTTGGACCCCCGACTCCTGGCGGCAGCCACAGTTCGCGAGGGATCAGCAGCCCACCTGGCCGGACTCCGCCGCCCACGCCGACGTGCTCAAGCGGCTGCGCGCCATGCCACCGCTGATCTACGCCGGCGAGGCCCGCAACCTCACGGCCGAACTGGCCTCGGCCGCTCAGGGCGAGGCGTTCGTGCTGCAGGCCGGGGACTGCGCCGAGACCTTCGATGCCTTCTCCGCCGACCGGGTGCGCGACGGCCTCAAGATCATCCTGCAGATGGCCGTGGTGCTCACCTACTCGGCGCAGGTCCCGGTGGTGAAGATCGGTCGGGTTGCCGGCCAGTTCGCCAAGCCTCGCTCGGCTGACACAGAGACCTGGGACGGCGTCGAGCTGCCGTCCTACCGCGGCGACATGGTGAACCGCACCCACTTCAGCGCCGGCGCCCGGACGCCGGACTCCGAGAACATCATCCGGGCTTACGAGCAGTCGGCGTCCACGCTGAACCTGCTGCGCGGCTTCGTGTCGGGCGGTTTCGCCGACCTGCGTTCGGTCCACTCGTGGAACCGCGAGTTCGTGGCCAACAGCGACGAAGGTCGCCAGTTCGAGTCGATTGCCGAGGGCATCGATTCGGCCATACGGTTCATGCGGGCCTGCCGGATCGACTCGCCGTCACTGCACCAAGTTTCCTTCTACACGAGCCACGAATCGCTGGTGCTCGACTACGAGGAGGCCCTGACCCGCCAGGACTCCACCGCCGGGGACGCCTGGTACGACTGCTCGGCCCACATGCTCTGGGTGGGGGCCCGCACCAAGGGCGCCGACAGCGCCCACGTCGAGTTCCTGGCCGGCGTCGGAAACCCGGTGGGCGTCAAGATCGACCCGAACGTTGATACGCAGTTCGTGCTCGACCTGTGTGAGCGGCTGAACCCGGAACGCCGCCCGGGCCGGCTGACCCTGGTAAGCCGCATGGGCCGCGCCCACGTGGCCGACCGGCTGCCGCGCCTGATCGAGGCGGTGGCCGAGGCCGGTCATTCTGTCCTGTGGATGTGCGACCCGATGCACGGCAACACCGTCACCAGCGCGGGTGGCCTCAAGACCCGCCGCTTCGAGGACATCTTCGAGGAGATCTCCGCCTACTTCGCCGTTCACCGAAGGCTGGGCACCTGGCCCGGCGGCCTGCACCTGGAGCTGACCGGGGACAACGTCACCGAGTGTGTCGGCGGCTGGGGCGATGTCGCCGACGAGGACCTTCACCTCCAGTACCAGACCGCCTGCGACCCCCGGCTCAACGCCCGCCAGTCCCTGCACCTGGCTTACAAGGTGGCCGGCGAGCTCCTCGAAGGCTTCCCCCGCCTCGTCACCGACTGACCGCCCGCCTCGGAATCCACTGCGTCTGCTCTCCGCCACTTCGAAGACAAGGCGGCGATACCTGCCGCGGCGAGCACGACCAGCACAACGTCGGCGGGTACGCGGTTGCGGAAGTTCCCGTAGAACGCCGCAGCGATCACAACCACGATCGCCACCACACCTAATAGCGGGATGAGCGTGACCCGCCTCCGCAAGACCACGACCCCATAGATCGCGAAGGGCACGAGCACCAGGGACATGACCCACCCTGGGATCGAGGCCCAGAGCGGCTTACCCTCCCTCTGGTAATCCTTGAGCATGGCCATCGGTTGGTAGAGCCCCAGGACGCGACCGACGCGAGCGGCCACCACCACCGGCAGCCGTCCGGCGTGGTTTTCCATGTATTGAAACGCGGCACGACGCTGCGCGGCGGCTTCGATTGACGGCTCGTGGGATATGTCGACCTTGGCGCAAAGGCCGTCCCAGAACCCGATGTTCGAGCCGTGATAGGTCCGGTAGCAGTTCGCCCCTTGAAGCGTCGATCCCTCGCCGTAGGAGATGAACACCGGTTCCTTGAAGCGGGTGAAGTTGTAGGCGATCCAGGGCGCCACCGTGAGCAGGGCGGCTGCCTCCAATATCGCTATTGCGATCACCCGGCGCGACCGGGAAAGGCCCCGACCTCCAAACCACACCGCCGGTGCTGCGACCAAGGGGGCCAGCAGGAGCAACTCGCTGCGAGTCAACGCCGCCAGTCCGCAGACCAGACCGGTGATGGCCGCCGTCCGGGCGCTCGGACGATGCACCAGACGATAGGTGCACAGGACGATCGCGGCGGTGGTGAGCGCTGATAGTGACTCCGACATGATCAGCCCGTCGTGCATCCAAAGATTGGGATATGCGGCGGCGAGACTCGCCGCAATGAGACCGGTTCGGCTCCCGGCCAGTTCTCTGCCGATCAGCCCGACGATCACCACGACCGCGGTGCCCGAAAGCGCCAACGCGAAGCGCATGGCGAGCTGGCTTCCGTCCGTCGCCCAAGCGACCGGGGCCAAGACCACCTCAGTAAGAGGGGGGTGCAAGGCGACATCCGTGCCCGCTGGATACCCCGGGATGCGCTCCTTGAACGCCTTGCCACGGGTGATGTTCACGGCGCCGTTGGCGTAGTAGTACTCGTCCAAGGTCCGACGGACAGCGGGCTGCCGTTGCGCCGACGAAGCCATTACCCCTAGTTGCTGGTGACGAGTTTCAACGAGGATGTATGCAGCCCGTCCGGCGAAGGCAACGAAGGCGATCAGTGCGAGGAACGTTCCGAAACGGACCTTCATCGGAGTCTCTGCCTCTCAGATCGAGTGCGGGCGGGGAGACTCGAACTCCCACGTCTTTCGACACCAGGACCTAAACCTGGCGTGTCTGCCAATTCCACCACGCCCGCGGGACGTGCCTGGTTGAGGCTACGGGAGAGGGGTGAGCGGTCGGGGCGGTTCTAGCCGCCGCTAGCCTCACCGCCATGGAACAGCCGCTCCCCAACCCCACCTTCCAGAGCAACGGGCTCGTAGACCCGGGCCTCGACATCTACAACCGGCTGCTGAAGGAGCGCATCCTCTTCCTGGGCACCGACGTCAACGACCACATCGCCAACCTCATCACCGCCCAGCTGCTCTACCTCGAAGGCCAAGACCAGGACGAGGACATCTGGCTGTACATCAACTCACCGGGCGGCAGCATCACCGCCGGCATGGCCATCTACGACACCATGCAGCTGGTCTCGCCGCAGGTCGGCACCATCTGCATGGGCCTGGCCGCCTCCATGGGTCAGTTTCTGCTGTGCGCCGGCGCCCCCGGCAAGCGCTTCGCCCTGCCCCACAGCCGGATCATGATGCACCAGCCCTCCGGCGGCCTCCAGGGCCAAGCGTCGGACATCAAGATCCAGGCCGAGCAGATCATCTACGTCAAGCGGATCATGGCTGAGCGCATCGCCCAGCACACCGGCCAGGACTTCGACCAGATCGAGATCGACAGCGAGCGCGACCGCTGGTTCACCGCCGAGCAGGCCAAGGACTACGGCATCGTCGACGAGGTCATCGAGCGGCGCCAGCAGATGGCCGACGTCACCGACTGAACGCCGCCGGGTCGGCCGTAACCGATCAGCTCGAGGCGGTGTCGGTGTAAGTGTCGGAGCCGACCGTCGGCCCGAAGGTGGAGTCGGTTGAGCTGAAGCTGTCACCGCTGTCGAAACTTCTGTGCTGGCGGTTCCGGTTGCGGCTGGCATTGAGGTCGATGCCGCACTTGCTCTTGGCGAAGCCGGTCACCTTCACCACGCTGCCGGCCGCACCGAGCCGTTGACGGGCCAGGTTGTACAGGCGGTACTGCAGCTCGCCTTGGTCGTTGTGGTACTTCTCGGCCAGCTGCGCGACCTCGGCGGTCAGGTCCGCCACCGCCGCCACATCTGGCTTGATCTCACGCGGCGCCGCCCGTTCGAGTTGGGACATCTCGGTGGCCGCGCTCCGCTTGTAGACCCGCACCTCGGAGGCGTTGGACGGATCGAAACGGCCGAGCAACACGGTGCGGTTGGACAGCTTCCGCAAGTGATCGCAGAACGCCTCGGTGCTGCCCTGTCCCTTGGCGCAGCCGGCCAGCCCGACCGTCACCATGAGAACCACGGCGATCGACGCCAGCACGGGTCGGCGGCTGGGCCCGCTGGCGGTCACGCTTGGGCCGACGGCACCGCGGCGCGAGCCCGCTCTCGCAGGTCGGTCACGGCGTGCTCCAGGCCTTCGGGATCGCGGTAGAGGGCGCTTCCGGCCACCAGGACGTTGGCTCCGGCGGCGGCGGCGCCGGCAATGGTGTCGGCCTTGATGCCGCCGTCGACCTCGATGTCGACGTCGTGACCGCCGGCCACCACCAGCTCGCGCACCTGGCGGATCTTGGGCTCCATGGTGGCGATGTAGTTCTGGCCGCCGAAGCCGGGGTTGACGGTCATGACCAGCACCATGTCGACCAGGTCCAGGACGTTCTCGACGGCGGCGGCCGGCGTGGCCGGGTTGAGGGCGACCGAGGCGGCAGCTCCCAGCTCGATGATGTGGCCGAGCGTGCGGTGTAGGTGCGGGCAGGCTTCGACGTGCACGATCAGCCGTTCACACCCGGCTTCGACGTAACGGTCGGCCAGTTCGTCGGGCTGTTCGACCATGAGGTGGGCTTCGAAGGGCACCGCGACGTGAGGGCGGCAAGCGGCGATGACGTCAGGGCCAAAGGTGAGGTTGGGCACGAAGCGCCCGTCCATGACGTCCCACTGGATGCGATCCACCCCGGCCTTCTCCAGGGCCTGGCACTCTTCGCCGAGCCGGGCGAAGTCAGCGGGTAGCACCGATGGTGCGATGGCGATCGGCCTGGGCGATGCGTTCGCGAGCACGACCCAACCCTACGCTTCGCCCGGTGCCCGAAACCCTCGCCTTGCGGCCTACCGGCGTAGCCGCCGGGGGGGCGGCGGTGGCTCGGGACGACGACGGAAGGGTGATCTTCGTCGAGGACGCCTTACCGGACGAGCTGGTCTCGGTCGAGCTGGTCGACCATAGGCGGTCCTTCGCCCGAGGCCAGGCGACTGCCGTGCTGGAGCGGTCCGTGCACCGGGTGGAACCACCCTGCCCCCACGTCGCCGACGGCTGCGGCGGCTGCCGGTGGCAGCACGTGGCGACGGAGCACCAACCGGAGCTCAAACGCCAGATCGTGGTCGATGCACTGGCCCGCATCGGCAAGCTCGGTGATCCTGAAGCGCTGGGCGGTTTGGTGAAGGTGGGGGCGCCGCTGGCGACGAGCGGCTACCGGACCACCATCCGCGCCGGTGTGATCGGCGGGCGGGCCGGGCTCCGCCACCGCCGCAGCCACGACGTTCTGGCCCTTGACACTTGCCTGGTCGCCCACCCGCTGGTCGAAGAGCTGCTGGTGGACGGGCGCTTCGGTGAGGCCACCGAGGTGACACTGCGAGCGGGAGCGGCGACCGGCGAACGGCTGGTGCTGGCGTCACCGACCGCCCTCGGCGTCGAGGTTCCCCCGGACGTGCGGGTGGTGGGAGCCGACCAGCTCGCGGGTGGACGGCGGGCCTGGTTCCACGACGAGGTAGCCGGTCGACGGTGGCGGATCTCGGCCACATCCTTCTTCCAGAGCCGTCCCGACGGGGCTCAGCAGTTGGTGGACCTGGTGTCCGAGGCGGTCGCTCGGCACGCCGCCGACGCACGAACTCTGGTCGACCTGTGCTGTGGGGTCGGTCTGTTAGCCGGCGCAATAGGAGAGGCGCGCGGGCTGGCGACGGTCGCGGTCGAACGCCACGGGGCCGCCGTGCACGACGCCCGCCACAACCTGTCCGATCTCGGCATGACCGTCGTCCGTACCGGTATGGACAGCTGGCGGCCGGCGCCGGCCGACGTGGTGGTGGCCGACCCCGCCCGCCGAGGCCTCGGCGCCAAGGCGGTGCGAGCGGTGGCAGCCACGGGCGCCGGGCTGGTGGTGCTGGTCAGCTGCGACCCGGCGGCGCTCGGCCGCGACGCCGGGCTGCTGGTGGCCGAGGGCTATCGCCTGGAGCGGGTCACCCTGGTCGACCTGTTCCCCCACACGCCCGAGGTCGAGGCGGTCAGCGTGTTCACCCGTCCCTGATCGATGACGTCAGGGCCCCCACCGCGACCGGCTCCGAGGCGGTCAACCGCACCTTCTATGCTGACCGGCCTACCTGGTGGCCGTAGCTCAGTTGGTTAGAGCGCCGCGTTGTGGTCGCGGAAGTCGGGGGTTCGAATCCCCTCGGTCACCCCAGCCACGAACGAATCGAACGAGATCGCGTCTCCGGGCGGCGGCGGTCGCCGGCCTGCTAAGTGGGGCGCCGTCCACCGTTCACGCGGTCGCCACGGGCGGCGACGCACTGGGCGCCGCCCGGGCCGCCGGCCAGCTGCTGGGTCGACCCAGCCTGGTGCGCGGCGCCCTCGCTCACGCCGGCTTGTCCGTGGCGTGGGCGGTCGTGCTGGACATCGTCCTGCCGTCGAGGCACCGGGCGGCGTGGGGCGCTATGGCCGGATTGGCGATAGCCGCCACCGACCTTTCGATCGCCGATGCCCGCTTTCCAGCTATTGCTGTCCTGCCCCGTGGCCCCCAAGTGGCCGATCACGTCGCCTTTGGAGCGCTGGTCGGCGCCGCTCTCTAAGCAATCGTCAATTCACTGTAAGGAAGTCTCAGGGCGTTCACAGGTTGCATTTAGGTTCGCCGGTCATCATGCACGACGACTTCCCCTACTAGAGGAACAGCGTCTCAAAATGGACTTTCAGCCGCTTCCAGGCAACCCTCCCGATCATCCGGAGCCGGTCACCGCGCCGCCACCGACCGGTGAACGCAGGAGGTCGCTGAAGACGTGGGTGTTCGCCGGCGTCGGCGCCGCTGCGCTGGTGATCGGCGGGGCCGGCATCAGCGCCGCGTCCAGCTCTGGCGGCCCGAACACCCAGACGCCCACCACCATCCAGCCTGGCGGCGCTCCCGCCCCCCACGGCGCGCACCACGACCATGGACATCATGACCATGGGCATGGAGTGGGCGGCACCATCGCCTCGACCGACGGAACGACCCTGACCGTGACCGCCCGCTCGGGCGGCACGGTGACCGTCACCACCTCCGCCGACACCACCGTCACCAAGTCCACCACCGGAGCGGTGAGCGACATACACGTAGGTGACCACGTGCTGGTCATGGGCCAAGCCACCGGCACCAACGTGACCGCCAGGGGGATCGCGGACTTCCGGGCGGCTCAGCCCCCCGCCCGCCCCAAGGACGATCCCGACCCGAACCGCCCGCCCCCCGGTCAGGGCCATTTCGAACCGGTCAACGGTCAGGTCACCGCCGTCGACGGAGCCACCGTCACCGTCAAGGCCGCTGACCAGACCTACACGGTCACCACCTCAACGGACACCCACGTCAGCCTGGTACAGACCCTCGCAGTCAGCGACCTCAAGGTCGGTGACACCGTCCACGTCATGGGTGACATGAGCGGCACCACCGTCGCCGCCAAGCACATCAGCGTCGGTGACCTCGAGGGTCCGGGCGGCATGCGTGGGCCCGGGGACTGGAAGGGCGGCCACGACCGTGGAGGGCACCCTGACGGCGGCGCAGACGACTCCGGCACCAGCGATTCCTCCTCCACCGGGACCTCGTCACCCACAACCATCTGAACAAGCGAAGACCGCTGGCGATGGTGGGTCCGGACCGAGGTTCGGGCCCATCTGACGCGTAAGGTCACCGAGGCCGACCACCGACCGAGGAGGCGACGTCGCCATGGCATCTGAGGGCTACCACGAGGACGAATCGGCGCTGTCGGCAGGGCTCAAGGACCGCCACCGCGCCATCGTCTCGATCATGGAGGAGCTGGAGGCCATCGACTGGTACGACCAGCGAGTCGAGGTCTGCTCGGACCCCGAGCTGGCCGAGCTCCTGGCCCACAACCGGGACGAGGAAAAGGAACACGCCGCCATGGTCCTGGAGTGGCTGCGCCGCCGGGACCCCAAGCTGGATCACAACCTGCGCACCTACCTCTTCACCGACGGCACCAAGGTGATCGACGTCGAGAAGGCAGTCGAAGAGGGCGGTGGCGGTTCAGGCGGGGGTGGCGCAGGAAGTGGCGAGATCTCGATCGGTGATCTCCGCGGAGGGAGCAACCTGTGAGCCACCTGCGTCGCGATTTGGCACCCATCTTCCCCAGCGCCTGGGACGAGATCCAGGACGAGGCCAACGACTCTTTGGCCAACTACTTGGCCGGTCGGCGCTTGGTGGAGTTCGACGGTCCCAAGGGATGGACGGAGGCGTGCGTCAGCACCGGTCGCATCGGTCGCATCAACCCGCCGGTCGAGGGCGTGGAGGCGGCGGTCCGCAACGTGCGGCCCATGGTCGAGTTGCGGGCCGCCTTCGTCTTGGACCGCAGTGAGATCGACGCCATCGACCGCGGCGCCACCGACCCCGACCTCGATCGGCTGGTCCAGGCCGCCCGCCAGATCGCGGTGGCCGAGGACAAGCTCATCTTCGAGGGTTCCGACGCGTGGAACATCGCCGGCCTGGCCGCCGGCAGCGAGCACGAGCCGGTCGTCCTGAGCGACGACTACAGCGAGTTCCCCACCTTGGTGGCCCGGGCGGTGGGCACGCTGCGCCAGGCCGGCGTCGACGGTCCCTACGGCCTGGCTCTAGGGCCCCGCTGCTACACCGGCGTGGTCGAGACCACCGAGAAGGGTGGGCTGCCGGTCATCGAGCACCTCAAGCTCATCACCGGTGGCCCGGTGGTGTGGGCGCCGGGCATGGACGGCTCGCTGGTGCTGTCGCTGCGGGGTGGTGACTTCCGCCTCACCGTGGGTCAGGACTTTTCGATCGGGTACCGCAGCCACAACGCCGACACGGTCGAGCTGTACTTGGAGGAGAGCCTCACCTTCTCCAACGACAGTCCTGAAGCTGCCATCGCCCTGCGCTACACCTGACCGTGGGGCCCGGCCGGCCGGTCCGATTCGCTGCCTGTCGAGGCGACACCTGGGGTCCACTAAGATCCCCGGGCGCCTCTAGCTCAACGGCAGAGCAACGGACTCTTAATCCGCAGGTTCCGGGTTCGAATCCCGGGGGGCGCACCACCTAAGTCCCAGGTCAGCGATTTGTGGGTCTCGCGGCAGGCGGCGGTTGAGGCTCACCCAACCACCACCCAACCAAATCGCGAAAATCGTCGGCTTATCTCTTCATGTGAAGGGACACCTGCGACAGCGCCGACCCGGCGTGTGGTAGCTGAGCAGGTACCGGTTCCGTATCGACCACCTGCGCCATGTGCCGGCGGCTGTCCGGTTCCTGTCCTGCGAGCCGATCCTGGGCCCTCTCGGCCCCGTGGACCTGGACGGGATCGGCTGGGTCATCGCCGGCGGCGAGTCCAGCCCCGAAGCCCGCACGATGCTTCTGCCTTGGGTCAGCGAGCTGCGCGATCGTTGTGCCAAGGCCGAAGTCCCGTTCTTCTTCAAGCAGTGGGGCGGCCGCACGCCGAAGGCCGGCGGTCGGGAGCTAGATGGCCGGACCTGGAGCGAGATGCCGGTCGCCACCTCAAGTGGTTGACGATCGCCCGGCCCTGCGCCTCAGCCCCGGGCCGTCCTCCAGCACGCACCGCTCAAACGGTGGTGCCAACGACGTAGCACCGACGAGCTCGTAGTCGTTGGGATCGCAGCACATACACGTCAGGTCTTGGCGGAGATGGATCCGCAATGCTGTTCACATGATCGCCGGCCTAGGGATTGACAGCGGCCAGCGCACCTTCGAGCTGACCGAGACTTTCTGCGGTCACCCGCCGGTCCCTGCGGGACTCGCTACAGGTCGATGCCAGACCGGACGGCCCTGCGTGGTGGTATCACGATGGAAGAACGGCGGAATCAGTTTTGCGAGCTGATGACCTCGGCGCCGGTGGGCGCCCACTGGCTTCGGGTCCTTGCTTCCCAGGCCAGTCGGAAATTGGGCGGAGGAACCTTTCGTCGTGTTGATGGCAGAAGCTGTGGATGCCGGCAATCGGGTGAGCATCTTGCGGGACGACGCACCAGACCTGCTTGTCGAGGCGTTCCGCGACGCAGCGGAACGGGAGGAGTTCTGCGGAGTGTTGGCGGTCAAGTACTTCGACGAGTTGACCGCAGCGGTCGAGCGAGATCGACGTGAATGGTGGCGATGCTCGATGCCACCAGCCGGAGACCACATCGAGGGACGGCCTCCGATCCGAAGGTGCCGTCCACGGCCACGAGTTCTACCTATCGAATGGTGGCTCGCTCACCTCGTCCAGGAAGGACCAGCACAGCCGGTGTGATCCCTGGTGTTCAGGTCGGCTTCCAGGTCAACGCTCATCGCATCCTCCCTTCCTCTCCGGTCGCCTCTCGTGGAACAGGCTCGCTGTGGGCTCGCCCTGGATGACAAGCCCCTCGTTCAAGCCGAGGCGGCTTCGATCCGCGCCAGCACGTCGGCGGCAGCTGGGTCGTTGGAGGGAAGGCCGATGAAGTGGATCTGTCCATCGTCGTCGACCTGGTCGATGCGCACCACAGACCAGTAGCGGTGGGTGCCGGCGATCAGCAGGGCGCCCGGCCGGACCCGATCAGGATCGACGGCGTCGGAGAGGAGCGACCACCACCGTCCTTCGTCATCCTCGGCGTTCAGGTCGGCTCGCAGATCGATCATCGGCATCAGGCACCTCCGGACGGGTTTGCCACGACCCGGTGAGTGGTACCGAGCATACGTGCGACCAGCTCCGACAGCTCGACGTGCACCACGTCGTAGTGAGGCGCCATACCGGTGTCCCACAGCTCTAATCCCGAGGCCGACAACTCACCGGCCGTGAACAGGACCAGCCAGCCGACGCCGGCGAACCGGGACGCAGCCAACTCCGGCCACGACACCTCCGAGGTCTCGGCGAACACGGACACGCCGTAGAAGCCGTACACCTCGAAGTTCCTCGTGGCGCTCTCGGCCAGCGTGTCCGGATCGAGCAGGTCGCCACGCAGCAGAACCACGGATCCCGGCAGAGGCGGCTCAGCGCGTCGTGCCCGCTGCTTCGCCATCGGGCCAGACTGCCACCTGGCATGACCAAGGACAGACGACACGGCTGACCCACTTCGGTGGGCCCGCTGGCGACCCCGATCCACCCAACGTCTCACCCAACCAATCGGCTGGAACGGGGTGGACGTTGGTGGTCTTCGGTGGACGACGGAGGCGCGAAGTCCCTGCTCAGCGCACTTTGGTGGTCCTCGGTGGACCCTTGTCAAGGCCCCCATAATCCGCAGGTTCCGGGTTCGAATCCCGGGGGGCGCACCCCCAAAGTCCCAGGTCACAGCGATTTGTGGGTCTCGCGGCCGGCGGCGGCGTAGAGTCGTCCGACGTCGATCCAACCAAACTCCGAAGATCGCCGGCTTATCTCCTTCATGTGAAGGGACATCGCCGGCCGCGACACACCGGCGTGTGGGAGCTCGTGGTGTACGTCGGGCGGGATCCTCTGAGCGGGCGGCAACGGCAGGTCAGTCGCAGCGTTCACGGCACCAAACGAGAGGCGCAGCGGGCACTCGACGGACTGGTCACCGAGGTGGCGGGTACACCGAGGTCGGCGTCCGTGGCGACGCTGAACCCGCCTATTTAGGTTGTGGCCAACACGACACGCCTAGGACAGCGGTGAGTGTTCGGAGTGCCGTGATCAGGTAGGCCGTGTGTGGGCCCACGTCGTGTGGCGCGCCATACCCGCCCACGACGATTAGGCGCTGAGGTGGAGGCGGTCAACGAGGGCTTCGTACTGGTCGATCGTGCCGGGCAGTAGCTGAAATCTGACAATCGTGCCGGTGTCGAGGGGCTCGAGCTCGACGACCTGGGCGACCGCAGCGACGTCGTCGTCGCCGACCACGATCACGGCCTTGGGTTGGATGAGGTCCGGGTCGCTCGCCTCGTCGAGGAAGGACCAGCAGAGCCCCGTGTGGTCCCTGGTGTTCAGGTCGGCTTCCAGGTCAACGCTCATCCTCTCCTTCCTTCGCTTGCGGTCACCGCTCGTGGAACGGGTTCGGTCTGGGCTCTCTCAGCACGACGAGTAGGTGACTGGGATCGAGCGTACCGCCGCCCGTGTTGAGCAGCGTGAAGTGCGGACGGGTCGCAGTGGGCAGGAGGGCGAGGCCAGCATTGCGCAGGTCGCCGACCGTTGGCAGGTGCACGAGGCGATACGAGCTCATGGTCGAAAGGATTCCCTCGAGCGAAGCCGAGCCGGTTGGGTCCATCGCGCAGAACACCGATATCCCCTCGAGCGGCTCTCCATCGAGGGGACCATGCTCGGGCCGTTCGAGCTGCGTGCTTGGCGAGCTTGCTGACGTTGTCCGGGCCGCCCCGAACGACGACGACCGTGTCGTCCGGCGGCGACCGTCGCGAAGCCGTCCGCGCTGCTCGATCCGTCCGCTCGCCATGGTGAGCGAGCGTAGAAGTGATCGGGGACGGCAGCCGGACATGCTTGTCGCCGAGACCCTGATCCACCCGACGTCTCACCCAACCAATCGGCTGGAACGGGGCGGACGTTGGCGGTCTTCGGTGGACGACGGAGCGCGAAGTCCCTGCTCAGCGCACTTTGGTGGTCCTCGGTGGACCCTTGTCAAGGCCCTCTTAATCCGCAGGTTCCGGGTTCGAATCCCGGGGGGCGCACTACCAAAATCCCAGGTCACAGCGATTTTGTCGGCCTGGCGGCCGGCGGCTGGCTCTGCCAACGGCCAACCACCACCCAACCAAATCGCGAAAATCGTCGGCTTATCTCTTCGGCATGAAGGGACGCCTGCGGCTACGCCGACCCGGAGTGGGAGCTGAGCGCGTTCCTCGGACGCGACCCGCTGGACCGCCGGCAACGCCGCAGGACCAGGACCGTCGAGGGAACCAAGCGCGACGCGCAGCGAACTCATCGAACGTTGGCTGACCCATCGCGGCGAGGATCTGTCACCGACGACGTTACGGTATTACCGCCAGCTGCTCGACAAGCGGATCCGTCCGGCGTTCGGCTCGAATTCGATCCACCAGCTGAGGCCGATCAACCTCGACGCCTTCTACCTCGCGCTCCGAAACGACGCGGGCCTCTCGCCTGCCAGTATCCGTCAGCTCCACGCCGTGATCCCGGGCGTTCAAGCAAGCCGCCAAGTGGGGGTGGGGCGACAGCAACCGGAGCTGCTCGCCTCGCCGCCCCGCATCCCCCGCCCCAACATCCGCCCGAGCAGGAGCGCTGCTAAGCCCTCGATAAGCCCCGGGGTACGAGCTCGGCCGCCACTCGTCCCTCGAAGAGTTCGTGGCCGCGGGCTCGACAACCTGACCAACGTCGTGGGTCCGGAGCTCGGCGTAGCGTCCCGCCGTGGACTTCGAGGACGAACTGCGCGACGTGGTGGCGGAGGTGGCGGCCGAGCACGGCGTGCCGGGCGTGTCGGTGGGGGTGCTCGACGGCGACCGTCCCCACGTGGTGACCCACGGGGTCACCAACGCCGAGCACCCCCTACCCGTCACCCCGGGGACGCTGTCGCAGGTGGCGTCGATCACCAAGACCTTCACCGGCGCAGCCATGGCGCTGCTGGTCGAGCAAGGAGACGTCGCCTTCGAGGATCCGGTGGCCCGCCACCTGCCCGACCTCGCTCCGTCGACGGGTCTGCCGTTCGACGAGATCACCGTCGAGCACGTCCTGAGCCACCAGGGCGGTTTCGACGGTGACCACCTCTTCGTCGGTCGCACCGACGACCTCGGCGCCTTGGCCGATGCCCGGCGCCTGTTCCCGCCGGGGAACGGGTTCAGCTACAGCAACGCCGGCTTCTCGATCGCCGGTGCGGTCATCGAGGCGGTTTCGGGACAGCCGTTCGACCGCTTCGTGCACGATCGCCTGCTCGTGCCCCTGGGCATGGACACCGCCACCTTCCACGCCGACGACGCCATCACCCACTCCGTCTTGGCCCCCCACTGGGTCTTCGAGGGCGCCGCCTACGTCATCCGCGCCGGCGGGTGGCAGCCCGGTTGGGAGATGGGACCCACCGACCGGGCCGCTGCCGGCCTCGTCGCCTCGGTGGAGCACCTGCTCGCGTGGTGCTGGTTCCAGCGGTCGGGGACCGACGCAGATGGCAACCGCTTGCTGAGCGAGGAGTCGCTCGAGCGCCTCCACACCCCGGTGGTGACCGCTGATCGCTGGGAATCCATCGGCCTCGACTGGCACGTGGGCGACATCGAAGGGATCACGACGATCGGGCACGGCGGCGTCACCGTCGGGTACCTCAGCGATCTGGTGATCGTGCCCGATCACGACCTAGCCGTGATCGGGCTGAACAATGCCACCAACGGGGGGATCGTGAACCAGAGGATCCGACGGTGGGTCCTGGAGCAGAGGGCGGCCCTGGTGGAGCGCGACCCCGAACCCGATCCGGCCGTGCACATCGACCGTTCGCGGTACCAAGGCCGCTACCTGCACCCCTTCGCGGACCTGACCGTCACCGACGGCGACGAACCGGGCACGGTGGTGGTCACCCCGGTCCTGCGCGAGGACGTCCCCGACGGTTGGCGACCCCCGACGGACCCGCCGACCACCTGCGGGTTCGTCGCCGAGGACGCCATCGTCACGCTCGACAACCTCGGGACCGTCCGCACCGCCACGTTCGGGTTCGGCTCAGGGGCAACAGCCGACTGGCTCCTCTGGCAGGGCCGCCGCGCCCTGCGGGCCGGTCGAGACCGCCACGATGCACGAGGACCCGTGACACAAGCTTCGGGCACGGTGCGGCCGGTCGAGAACCGGGACAGCCTGCCGGTCGCGAACCCGCCCCTGAGTCGACCGGATCGGTTGTGAGGTTGCTCCGATCGAAACTCAGGTGAGGACGCCTTAGTCCGAGGTCGGATCGTCGGAGCTGCGGAGCAGCTGTGTCTGCCAGTTCCGGACCTCGGCTCGGAGCCCTTCGTAGCGCTCGTCATCCAGGGGAAACTCGGTGCGAGGTAGTCGATCGAACCCGCCGAGCATCTCACCCAGAACCGATCGGGAGAATCCCGAGTCCTTCTCTTGGGCGAGTGCGCAGATCCGGTCGAGGCCACCGACTATCTCGGTCAGCGCGGCCACGTCGACGAAGTCCCGGGCCTGAGCTCGGCTGAACAGGGCAAGCAACTTGTCCGCCGCCAGTTCCTCGGTCGTGAGCGTGGCACCGAGCGATGTGTCCTCCGCCTCCTGCATCCGTGCATCGGTGCCGATGTCGACCGTGGTCTCTCGACCCTCGTGCGCCACGTGCAACCGCACGAAGCCTGGGTTGTCCCTCGTGGCTTGGACGAGGAAGTTCTCGGCTCGTAGGGCGGTGGTGAGCGCGGCTGCGAGCTGGTTCACCTCGGATGCCTCTGCGCCGAAGAAGTCGAGATCCCTGGTCGAGCGGTCGACGATCCCGCGACTGATGACGGCGGCGCCGCCTGCCAGCGCGAACCCGTGGGCTTCGGGTAGCGCCGAAAGGATACGCGCCACCTTCTCTTGAAGAGGAGTCAGCACGGCGCCTGAAGGTCATGGGCGGCCAGCCACGCTGACCACGCCTCGCGCACGTGCGCCGGCAGTATCAGCTGGTCCCACAAGTCCATGAGACCATCGACATCGACGAATCGTCGGACGTCGTCCTCGGTCCCTTCTGTGAGCACCTGCTCGTAGACGAGGGCGCGATCGCGAGGGTCGCTCAGGTCGTAGGTCCGGACGGGGTCGCTCCACCGCACGTGGACCGGCAGGTTCACGACTCCGCGGGCGACCCGGGTCGACGTTTCGATCAGATCATCTGGGATCGCCACCGGGCGCGTCGGAGGGCCAACGGTCCCGTCTCGCGTCGTCCGGTGAGCGCTCACGGTCCTAGCGTACGGAAGGGTGAATGCCCACGGCGGGAGGTTGAAGCAGCTTGAGGGGACGCGCACTGCCCTGGGCCCACCGTGGACGAGGTGGCACTCATTCTCCCCGGCTCCGATCCAGCCAACGTCTCATCCAACCAATCGGCCGGAACAGGGCGCACGTTGGCTGTCTTCGGTGGACGACGGAGCGCGAAGTCCCTGCTCAGCGCACTTTGGTGGTCCTCGGTGGACCCTTGTCAAGGCCCTCTTAATCCGCAGGTTCCGGGTTCGAATCCCGGGGGGCGCACCCCCTGAAGTCTCCAGGTGAAGCCATGGAGCCATAGCGGACGACTTCATGAGGGCGCCGTACCATGGCGCCGGACGACGGCGGCCATGCGGTCAAGCTCGGCACCGGTCATGTTCGGGTCAAGTTGTCGCAGTTCGTACACCGCCGAGAGATAGGGAGTCGCCGCCTTGCGGTCGACCGCCGATAGGAATGCGCCGAGGAACAGGCGTCGCCCAGCGGTCACGACGGTCTGGGTGAGGTGGCCACTGGGTGGAGGTGCCGCCGCCGCCAGTAACAACCAGGTAGTGGCGATGTCGGCTCCAGCCGGGCCCTTGGCGGCGTTGGCCCAGTCGATGACCACCGGGCCGTTGCCGGTGAGGAGCACGTTGTCGGGGTGCAGGTCGAGGTGTAGTAGTGACGTGCCGGCACCCAGAGGCGATGACAGCCCGCTCGGTGCTTGGATGGCACCGAGCAGTCGATGCAGTTCGGCCAAAGTGCGGGCATGTCGGCGCATCCGGGCCGGATGGCCGGTGAGGTCCTGGAGCATGGTCGGGCCGGACGCCCTGTCCAGCACAAGGCCCTCGGCAGAATGAGAGTGGGCTCGCACTGTTGGATAGCCCGCAGCGTCGGCCGCTTGCATTGCGACAATCTCTCGAGTCATGTCTCGGGGGATACGAGGGCGCCGCAACACCTGCCGATGTCCCAACTCGAGGATCTCGGTATCGCGACCGGACGCGATCAGCTGCCCCAGCTCCACCCCCGCACCGTACAAGTACGGTCGGTTGAGCCATCAACACGCCGCCCCCCGAGACCGTCGTGCTGAGCCGCTACTAGGGTCGAACCAGCGTCACCGCGGAGCTAGCCGGAGTAGCTCGGCACTCAAGGGGTAGCGCTCTTTAGCGGTCGACATCCGACGATGTGGGAGGAAAGACATGGCGAACTTTGCCCAGGAAACGGTCAAGGCGGCGGCTGATGGCCCGGACCGGCCGGCGGTCAGGCTCGATGGCTACACGATGTCCTATGGCGCTTTGGACTCGGCCGTTGCCCTCGCCGCCGGCATGCTGCGGGCCAAGGGAGTCGGCCCGGGGGACCGTGTCGGTATGCAGCTTCCGAACGTTCCTTACTTCCCCATCGTGTACCACGCGATCATGCGGGTGGGTGGGGTCGTGGTGCCGATGAACCCTCTGCTCAAGAGTGGCGAGGTGGCCTACCACCTGTCCGACGCCGGCGCCGGTGTGATGCTCGGCTGGCAGGACTTCGAGGAGGCTGCCCGCGGCGGCAGCCAGGATGCCGGCGCCGAGTGCATCCTCGTCAAGCCGGGGGAGTTCGAGGAGGTGATCGGCCAGGCCAGTCCGGTCGATGAGGTCGTGGATCGTGCCGACGACGACGCCGCCGTCATCATCTACACATCGGGCACGACCGGCACCCCGAAGGGCGCCACCCTCACCCACGCCAACCTGCGGTCGGGGGCCGAGGTCGGCCGCGACCTGGTCGATGCTGGGCCGGAGTCGGTGGCGGTGGCGACGCTCCCGCTGTTCCACGTCTTCGGCATGAACTCGCTCATGAACACAACGCTTCTCGCTCGCGGGCTGGTGACGCTGGTGCCGCGCTTTGAGCCCACCAAGGTCCTCGAGGTGATCCAGCGCGACGGGGCGACGACCTTTGGCGGCGTTCCCACCATGTACTCGGCGCTGCTCAACCATCCCGACCGCAGCGGTTATGACGTCTCCACCCTGACGCTGTGCGTCTCGGGTGGCTCGGCCATGCCCGTCGAGGTCTTGCGCGGCTTCGACGAAGCGTTCGGGGCCAAGATCCTCGAGGGGTACGGACTGTCCGAGACCACCGGCATGGGTTCGTTCAACGAGCGCGACCGCGAGCGCAAGCCGGGCTCGATCGGCGTGCCGGTCGGGGGCACCGAGATGAAGGTCGTCGACGACCAGGATGAAGACGTCCCCCAAGGTGAGCGGGGCGAGATCGTCATGCGTGGCCCGTTCGTGATGAAGGGCTACTGGGGTCGGGAAGACGCCACCAAGGAGGTCATGCGTGGCGGGTGGTTCCACACCGGCGACATCGCCACCATCGACGAGGACGGTTACTTCTTCATCGTCGACCGCAAGAAGGACCTCATTATCAGGGGCGGTTACAACGTCTATCCCAGGGAGATCGAGGAGGTTCTCTACTCCCATACGAGCGTTCTGGAAGCGGCCGTCATAGGGGTTCCTCATGATTCGCTCGGCGAAGAGGTGGGAGCCGCAGTAGTCCTGAAGCCCGGTGAGAAGGCCTCGCCTGACGAGCTGCGCGACTTTGTCAAAGCAAAGGTCGCCGCCTACAAGTACCCGCGCGTCCTCTGGCTCACCGACGAGCTGCCCAAGGGATCAACCGGAAAGATCCTCAAACGGGAAATAGCCGCTCCCAAGTCCTGACCAACGATGAATAGGAAGTAGAATCAAATGGAAGTATTGGACTCGACGCAATTCGATATGAGCCAGCTCGACATCACCAAGCAGAACGTGGCGGTCGAGAAGGTCCTCGACAACAGCACCAATCCGCGCCACCGATACCTGTTGCAGGCCTACCTGCGTCACCGGTACCTCGAATCGGCAGGACGCTGGGAGGAGATCCTCGACCCCTCGCTGACCGTGGAGCACCCCTTCTACCGCTTCAGCCTGATCGGGCAACCGCCGTTCACGCTCGACGGACGTGAACAGGTGGCCGCGGTCTATGGCCATTGGACTGAGACCGATCAGTGCGTCTTCTACGTACAGGATGAGCAGGTGGCGGTGGGTGACCACATGGTCATCGGGCGAGGCATCGGCTACCAGCAGACGCTGGGCTCGGAGCTGGCGGCGGCCGGCGTCGAAGCCGACGAGAACGCCATGTACTTGTCGAAGTCCCAGATCATGATGCTCTGGCCCTACGACGACCAATGCCGCCTGATCGGTGAAGACGTGTGGGAGTTCGATGATGCGCAGAAGGCGCTGATCAAGCTCGACCCGGCCGACGTGATGACCGCCGAGCAGGCGGGCAAGCTGCTCGACCCGTTCATCAAGCCGCTCCCGACCTTCGACAACAGCATCCTGCCCTCATGAGCGAGGTGACCGCATGAAGGCCGTTGTCTGCGAACACGAGAAGCTGAACGTCGTCGATGTGGCCGACCCCGAGCCTGAAGAGGGCCAGGTGGTCATAGAGGTGTTGGGTTGCGGGATCTGCGGGTCCGACTTGCACTCCCGCCACCACGCCGACGAGCAGGCCGACGTGCTCACCGAAGCGGGATATGACGACTTCATGCGTTCGAACCAGCAGGTGGTCTTCGGCCACGAGTTCTGCGGCGAGGTGGCCGACTTCGGCCCGAAGTGCAAGAAGAAGATCGCCACCGGCACCCCGGTGGTGGCGCTGCCGCTCATCCGGCACGGAGCAGAGATACACCCGGTCGGCCTGTCCGCCTCCGCTCCGGGCGGCTACGCCGAGCAGGTCCTGGTCGAAGAGTCTCTGATGTTCCCGCTGCCGAACGGGCTAGCGCCCGAGGTCGGCGTCCTTACCGAGCCGATGGCCATCGGCTGGCACGCCGTTCGCCGTTCTGAGATCAAGAAGGGCGACGTGGCCATCGTGATCGGCTGCGGCCCCGTCGGCCTGGCTGTCATCTGCATGCTCAAGGCGCAAGGCGTCCAGACCATCGTGGCCAGCGACTTCTCCCCTGGTCGTCGCCGGCTGGCCACCGAGTGCGGTGCCGACATCGTGGTCGACCCGAGCAGCGGCTCGCCCTACGAAGCCCCCGGAGACCGAGGCTGGCTGGAGACGATCCCGGCCGCCGCCGATCTCATGGTCGGCACCCTCGAGAAGCTCAAGCGCCTGCCGTTGCCGTGGCACCAGGTCTGGCGGGTCGCCGAGAAGCTCGGCGCCAAGCCCAAGCGACCGGTGATCTTCGAGTGCGTCGGGGTCCCCGGAATCATCGACGGCATCATCGCCAGCGCGCCGCTCACCTCGCGGGTGGTGGTGGCCGGAGTCTGCATGAAGCCGGACACGATCCGGCCGGTGATGGCCATCAACAAAGAGATCGACCTGCGCTTCGTCGTCGGTTACACGCCGCTGGAGTTCCGCGACACCCTGCACATGCTGGCCGAAGGCAAGGTGAACGCCAGCCCGATGGTGACCGCGACCGTCGGGCTGGCCGGTGTCGAGGCTGCCTTTGATGCCCTCGCCGACCCTGAAAGGCACGCCAAGATCGTCATCGACCCCCGCAGCCCGGTCACTTCGCCGGCGGGAGGCGGCTGACATCTGCGCGAGCGCTGGGTTCGACCCTGGGGCTGTGTCCAACGAGTTCCCAATGGCGGTCGGGATACCCCTTCAGGGTGTGCGCCCGGACGGCTCGACGCCCGTGAGGCTCACTGGCCCGGCAGGTGAGTGCGCGTCACGCCGGTGACCTCGCAGGTCAACGGGCCTTTGGCTTTCTGGATGCCGGTGAGGTCGAACTTCACGGTCTCAAGTGGCTTGACCCCCTTGACACCGTCGACGCCGTCGGTCACCTGGTTCCCTTGGGCATCCAGAAACTTCAGTCGCACCACGTAGTTGCTGGTCTTGGAGCTCTTGTTCACGATCTGACCGCTCGCCTTCGGCTTGCCGCCGCCCGGGTCGGCGTTGCAGGCCTGAACGGTCACATCCTGCTTGGCCTTGCTCGACGACGAGTTGTTGTGAGCCAGAATGATGGCCAACGCGATCACCGCCACGATCAACAGGAAGACGAGGAGCAGGAGCCACGATGGCACGCGCCTCCGTCCGCGACGTGCCCGCTCGCGAGAAGGCGGCCGGTCGTCGGCCTCTCCTTCGGTCCTGTAGCGAGGTGAACGGTCATCGGGGTTCTCTCGCGGCACAACGTCACATCCTGCCTTGGTAGAGCGACTCGAGCGGTGACCGCGCCGACAATGCGGCGATTGCCGTGTCGACCCGGCGCGGAAAGCGCAACGTACATCGTCCCCCGCCGAGGCGCTCGAAACGATTCCATCGCGCGTCTATGCGCGGGCCGGGCTGGGTGCCTGCCTCGGCGGGTCCAAGAGATCGGTCGCCTGGGGATGGGGTGCTTGCTAATTAAACTTGCTAGCAAGTCCGTAGCATGAGGATAGCGTGATGGCGTGTCGACCCAGATCAACCTCCGGTTTGACGACGCCACGGTTGCGGCGCTCGATGATCTTGCCGCCGACCACGGTCGGTCTCGCGCCGATGTTGTGAGAGACGCCGTCCGCCGGTGCCTCGCAGAGGCAGAGGGTGACCGGGCCGGTGCCGCCTACCGGCAGGCCTATGCCGACCAGCCGGAAACCGCCGAGGAGCTTGAGCGGGCGAAGGGATCAGCGGCGCGCCTCACCACCGCGGAGCCGTGGGAACCGTGGTGGTAGGTCGAGGAGACCTGTGGTGGTTGGAGACCCCGGAGGAGAAGGGTCGGCCGGTCCTGGTCATCAGCCGGGACCAGGCGAACCAGGTCATGCAGCGGGTGATGGTGGCTCCGGTGACCCGCACCGTGCGGCGAGCGCCGAGTCAGCTCCCGGTCGGCGCCGCGGAGGGGTTGCCGGTTGAGTCCGTCGCCAACTTCGACGACCTTGTCAGCGTGCCCAAGGCGATGCTCGTGCGACATATCGGCTCGCTCGGCTCCCGCTCCTTCGAGCTCTGCGTCGCCTTGCGAGGCATGGCCGACTGCTGATCTCGGGGCCGGTCGAGCACGGCCCGGATGGCCTCGACGCCGTGTTGCCGGTGGCCCACTGGACCACCCGCAGCGTCACCCGACTGGTTCCTCGACGCCGAGGAAGGACCGGAACCAGCGGCCGGAATCCTTCACGATCCGGCGCTGGGTGTCGTAGTCCACGTAGGTGATCCCGAAGCGCGGCACGTAGCCCTCGGCCCACTCGAAGTTGTCCATCAGCGACCAGCAGAAGTAACCGTCGACCGGGATTCCGTCCTGCTTGGCGCGAAGGACCTCGGCCAGGTGGTCCTGGTAGAAGGCGATGCGCCTGGGGTCGTGCACCCGGTCGCCTTCCAGCTTGTCGGGGAAGGCGGCGCCGTTCTCGGTGACGACCAGCCTTGACACCTTTCCGTAGGCGTCGACCTTGGCCAGCGCCTCGTGCAGCCCGTCAGGTTGGACCTCCCATCCCATGGCAGTGATCTCGTATTTGGTGTAGTCGTGGCTCAGCCATGGCAGGGCACGCAACTTGGGTATGGGCGCCGGCTTGACCAACACGCGGGTGTAGTACTGCACGCCGACGAAGTCCCAATCGACCACGATGGCGGAGTCGTCACCCGGCTTCTGGTAGCGCTCGACCCCGGCGATGATCGGCGAGTCCTCGAGGGGGTAGCCGAGACCGAAGTTCGGTTCCAGGAAGATGCGGTTGGCCACGGCGTCGACGCTGCGAACGGCCCGCTGGTGTCTGGGGGTGTCACCTCCGGTTCGGGGTGGGGTGATGATGTGGGTGGTGCCGACCTGGCTGCCGGGGGAGTGTTGGCGGATCGCCCCCGCAGCCGCCGCCTGGGACAGGTTGACGTGGTGGGTGCCGGCCAAGAACTTGCGCAGGCTGCGAAGACCGGGGGCGTGCGAACCGGCCAAGTACCCGGCCAGCAAGAAGCTGCACGGCTCGTTGAAGACCATCCAGTTCTTGACCCGGTCGCCCAACGCCTCGGCCACCACTCCGGCGTACTCCTCGAACCAGCCGACGATGCTGCGGTTGGCCCAGCCGCCCTGCTGTTGGAGGGACTCTGGCAGGTCCCAGTGGTACACCGTGACCCACGGCTCGACTCCCGCTTCCAGGCAGGCGTCGACCAACCTGCGGTAGAAGTCGAGGCCGGCTTGGTTGACTCGCCCGGTGCCTGTGGGGAGCACCCGGGGCCAGGAGATGGAGAACCGCTGGGCGTCGAACCCGAGGTGGCGGACCAGGTCGGTGTCTTCTCGATAGCGGTGATAGAAGTCGCAGGCGACGTCACCGTTGCTGCCGTCTTTGATCTTGCCCTTGCGGTGGCTGAAGGTGTCCCAGATCGATAAGCCCTTGCCGTCGATGTTCCAGGCGCCCTCGACCTGGTACGAGGCATGGGCCACCCCCCAAGTGAAGTCGCGGCCGAAGGAGTCGCGGGTGAGGTCGGTCACGGGAGCCATTCTGCTGGTCCCGCTCGGGCGGCGCCCTCACCGGGCCTGGCTTCGCCATGCGGTTCACACCGGTTGTGCTGCTCCGACTGGCGTCTGCGCAGCGTTGCTGGTCCCGCTCGGGCTGTGTCGTTAGTGAAGCTGACAGGTCAGGCCGCTCCTCGGTACCTGCCGGTCGGTCAAGTAGCGGTCCACCGGGTCGTCGATGCAGCCGCTGCCCCGGCCGTAGGCGGTGTGCTGGGTGTTCTCGCCGGTGATGAGCACCGAGTGGGTGATGATCTTGGTGAGGCGGACGCCGCTCTCGTACGGGGTGGCGGGGTCGCCGGTGCTGCTCACGATCACGACCGGGGGAGTGTCCTTGATGGAACCGTCGGCGGGAAGCTTGAGCGGGTCGAGCGGCGGCGGCTGCAGGTAGCAGCCCGGTTGGCCGGCCGCGATGAGCGGACCGAGGATGGGCAGGTCGGCGAACACGGCGCGGGCCTGGGGATCGCCCACCGCCGAGGTGGCGCGGGTTGGGGTGTCGGCGCAGGTGATGGCGCTGTTGGCGTCCAGGATCGACTTCCAGGACCCGTCCTCCTGCCGGCCGGTGTACAGGTCGCGCAGGAGCAGCAGGTCACCGCCGTCGGGATGAACCGGGTCCAGCGCCTTGGCCAACCCCTGTTGCAACACCGGCCACAGCGACTTGTCGTACATGGCTTGGACCAGGGCGACGTCCAACTCGCCGATGCCAAGGGTGGCCGTGCGCTTGAGGCCGGCGGTGTAGTCGTAGACGGCGGGGATGCGGGCGCCGGCGTGGAGCCGAGCCTGGAAGGCGACCAGCGCGCCCTTCGGGTCGTTGCCGCCGAACGGGCAGCCTTTGGCTCGGCAGTCATCGAAGAACTGCCCCAAGGCGTTCTCGAAGGCGAGGCCTTGATCGTGGGAGCTCTTGATCACGTCCTCGCCGGGGATGGCGATGCCGTCGAGCGCCATGGCTCGGATGTGGCTGCCGAACATGGCGGCGTACTCGGTGCCGATGGTGGTGCCGTAGCTGTACCCGACGTAGGTGAGGTCCTTGTCACCCAGCGCGAATCGCAGGGCGTCCAGGTCGCGCACGGTGTCGCGGGTGCCGACGTGGGCGAGCAGGTCGGCGCCCGCCTTCTGCTGGCACTCGGTCAGTCGTTGGCGGGCCCGCGCCTCGGTGGCGGCGACCGCTTCGGGAGTGTTGGGGGCGGGATCGAGATCGGGCTTCGCCAACTCGACGTCGGTGGCGCATGAGATGCCCTGGGATTCACCGGTGCCGCGGGGGTCCCATGACACCAGGTCGAAGTGTTTGCTCAGCGCCTTGCTGATGGCGGGGGCCAGACTCTGGTGCAGGAAGTCGACGCCGGAGCCGCCCGGGCCACCAGGGTTGAACACCACGGAGCCGATGCGCCGGTCGTTGCCTTGGTGGCGGAGCCGGATCACCGCCAAGTCGATGGTCTGGCCGTCGGGCTTCTGCCAGTCGAGGGGCACGACCAGGGTGGCGCACTGAAAGCGCCCGTGACAGCCCTTCCACTTCGTCAGTCGGGCGTGATAGCGGCCGGGCGCCGGCGGGATCGCCCCTCCGCCCGTGGCGGTGTCACTGGTCGACGGGTCGCTCGACGCTGAGCCTGTGTCGGCGGCGGATCCGCCGCTGTCGCTACCCGATGATGCCCCTGAACCTCCGGGACGGTCCCGCCGGTCGGCCCGGGCTTGCACATCAGCCTTGGTGAAGCCGCACCCGCTGGCCAGCAGAGCACCGACCACCGCGACGACCAGCCAGGCTCGACGTGCGGGGCGTGGGTTGTTCATCGCCGGATCATGCACGACCAGCGGCCGTCCGCGGTGGGCAGGGTCAGCCGGTTGCGGCGGTGGCGGCGGCCGATAGCGCCTTCAAGCCGGCCTCCAGTTCGGCGGTGGTCGGCCAACCAAAGCCCAGCCGGAAGTTGCGCCGGTCGGTCCCGAACCAGTGCCCGGGGCCGACGTAGGTGCCGAAGTCATCGAGCAGCCGGTCGTAGAAACCATCCACGTTCAGATCGACGTGGGACCGGATCCGGGGGAAGCACACGACCCCGCCGCCCGGCTCCACCCACTCGAAGCGGTCGTCGCCGTCGATCCACTGCCGGACCAGGTCGAGGTGATGCCGGCTCCGTTGCTTCACCGGGTCGAGCAGGCGGCGGCCGCCGGCCAGCACCTCGGCGCCGATGGCCTCGTCGATCGTCGAGCCGCAGATGAGGATCTGCTCCTTGGCTGCCAGCAGCGTCTCGAACAGCGTGGCGTCGGCGGTCACCGCCCAACCGAGGCGTAGCCCGGGCAGCCCGAACGCCTTGGACAACGAGCAGACGCTGATCGCCCGCTCGCTGAGCGACGCCGCCATGGGCAACGGCTCACCCCAGGTCAGCTCCCGGTAGGTCTCGTCGAACAGCAACACCGCGCCGGCCCGGTCGACCAGATCGACCACGGCCTCAAGCTCCTCTCGGGTCATGGTGGCGCCGGTCGGGTTGTGCGGGTTGGTCAGGCTGACCAGCTTGGTGTCTGACCTGATCATTCCGGCCAGGCGGTCGACATCAAGGCGGTACCCGTCCTCGAAACGCAGGTCCACGAACGTGACATCAGCGCCGATGGCCAGCGGCGTCTCGATGTTGGTGGCGTAGTTGGTGCGGATTACGACGGCGTGGTCGCCCGGCTGCAGGACGGTGGTGTTCACGCAGAACAGGGCGGCCGCCGCCCCGGGCACCACCAGTACGTCACCGGCGGAGAGACGGGCCGGCCCCTGTTCGGACCGACCCCGATCGCCGGCGATCAGCTCCCGCAGGTCGGGGTGGCCGCGGTGGTCGCCGTAACAGAGCAGCAGGTCGTCGAGATTCACCTCGATGCCCAGGGCGGAGAGCCGCTGGTCCGCCACCGAGCTCTCTGACAGGTTGTTGGTGATGGAGCCGTAGCCGAGCTCTTCGGGTGACTCGAGCTCGATCGGCATCCGTCGGTAGCGCATGCTTGGAGATTGCCACGGAGGCCGTGTTGTCTTCTTGGAGGGCGAGCGCCAATGGCTCAGGCTGAGCGGGCAGAAATGGCGTCGGCGACGGCCAGCACCCGGTGGGCGTTGGCCACGTGGAGGTTCTCGATCATGCGGCCGTTGTGGGTGACCACGCCTTTGCCGGCGGAGACCGCTGCCTCGAAGGTGGCGATCAGCTGGCGAGCGTCGGCCACCGCCTCCTCGGAGGGTGCCCACAGGCGGTTGGCCGGCTCGATCTGGTTGGGGTGGATCAGGGTCTTGCCGTCGAAGCCGAGGTCGCGTCCCTGCCGGCATTCGGCCTCGAAACCTTCGGCGTCCTTGATGTCGTTGTAGACGCCGTCGAGGATGATCTTGCCGGTGGCGCGTGCGGCCAGCAGGCACAGGCCGAGGCCGGTCAGCAGGGGCTGGCGACCGGGCACGTGCTCGGCTTGCAGTTCCTTGGCCAGGTCGTTGGTGCCCATGACCAGCACGGTCAGCCGTTCCGACGCGGCGGCGATCTCCTCGGCGTGCAGTATGGCCACCGGCGTCTCGACCATCGCCCAGATCTTGGTGTGGTCCGGGGCGCCCCCCTTGTCGAGCCCGGCTTCGATGGCGTAGACGTCTTCCACCGTGTTGACCTTGGGCACCACCACGCCGGCGGGCGCCGCCTTGGCGGCCGCGGCCAGGTCTTCGGCGTGCCACTCGGTGTCCAAGCCGTTGACCCGGATGGTGACCTCCTTGGCCCCGTACTCGCCGGAGGCAGCGGCGGCGCAGACCCGATCGCGAGCTTCGACCTTGGCGTCGGGGGCGACGGCGTCTTCGAGATCAAGGATCAGGGCGTCGGCGTCGAGCCCCTTGGCCTTCTCGAGGGCGCGCTCGTTGGCGCCCGGCATGTAGAGAACGGAGCGGCGGGGGAGGATCTGGACCTGCTCGGCGGTGGCGGCCATCAGAGCTGCGCCTCCTTGACGACCTGGTCGACCTTGTCGAGCTCGGTTTCACCGGCAGCCTTGCCACCGCCGCCGCCGCCGCCGCCGCCGTCGCCGTCGAAGCCGTAAGTCTCGGCCAGCTCGGGGTCGTTCTCCGACAGTTCCCGGGCCAAAGACAGGATCACCCGGCACTGCTTGACGCTGGCGTCGTCTTCCATCTTCCCGTCGAGCATCACCGCGCCGGTGCCGTCGCCCATGGCCTCGATCACCCGCTGGGCGTGCTCGACGTCGGCCGGGTCGGGGGAGAAGACCTTCTTGGCGATGGCGATCTGCACCGGGTGCAGGCTCCACGCACCGACGCAGCCGAGCAGGAAGGCGTTGCGGAACTGGTCTTCGCAGGCGACGGTGTCCTTGATGTCACCGAAGGGCCCGTAGAACGGCAGGATCCCGTTGGCCACGCAGGCGTCGACCATCCGGGCGATGGTGTAGTGCCAGAGGTCCTGCTGGAAGGTGGGCCGGGAGGCGTCGGCGTTCTGGGGGTCGGGGTCTTGGCGGACCAGATAACCGGGGTGGCCGCCGCCGACCCGCGTGGTCTTCATGCGCCGGTTGGCGGCCAGATCCGCCGGGCCCAGCGACAGGCCCTGCATGCGGGGGCTGGCGGCGCAGATCTCCTCGACGTTGGCGACGCCCCGGGCCGTCTCCAGGATGGCGTGGACCAGCAACGGTTCGGTGAGCCCGGCCTTGGCTTCGAGCTGAGCGAGGAGCCGGTCGACGTAGTGGATGTCCTCGGGGCCCTCGACCTTCGGGATCATGATCACGTCGAGCTTGTCGCCGGCTTCGGTGACCGCCGCGGTCAGGTCGTCGAGCGCCCAGGGGGAGTCGAGGCTGTTGACCCGCGTCCAGAACTGCGTGCCGCCGAAGTCGTTCTCCTGAGCCACCTGGATCAGCCCGGCCCGGGCCTGTTCCTTGTCACTGGCTGGCACGCCGTCTTCCAGGTTGGCCAGCAACACATCGACGGTGGGCGCGATGTCGGGCACCTTGCCGACCATCTTCTGGTTCGACGGCGGGAAGAAGTGGATCATCCGCGACGGCCGGACGGGGATCTCCCTCACCGGCTCGGGCGCCCCGACGGCGAGGGGGTGGAAGAAGTCCTTGGGGTTGCGCATCAGTTCTCCGATGAGGTCGGTCGGGCGCTGGGAACCTTACGGATCGGCGGCCGCCACCATCAAAGGGTCAATTGTGAAGGTGTCGGCAGCTCACGACCTGTGTGGTGGTCGGACGGGCAATCCTCCTAGCGTCGTCGCCACAAGCAAGCCGCCGACCGCCGGGAGCGAGAGATGTTCGAGTGGAGCGATGAGCAGGTCATGGTGCGCGACGCGGTGCGCCAGTTCATCGACAAGGAGATCCGCCCCCACGTCGACGAGTTGGAGCACGGCGACCTGCCCCCGTACGAGATCCTGCGCAAGCTGTTCGCCACCTTTGGCATGGACAGCGCCGCTCGGGACCGGTTCAAGCGCCAGATGGACAGTGAGCGCAGTGCCGAAGCGGCGGCCGCCAACGGCGAAGCCGCACCGCAGAAACCGGCCGGCCACAAGCCGGGTACGGGCGACGGCGGGGCCAGCTCGCTGACCATCATCCCCATCATCGAGCTGTGCCGGGTCTGTCCGGGCATGGTCACCGCCATGGGCGTGTCCATGGGGCTGACCTCGGCGGCCATCATGTCCAGGGGCACCGTGGCCCAGAAGGAGCGGTGGGTGCCCGGGCTGCTCACCATGGAAAAGGTCGGGGCGTGGGCCATCACCGAGCCGAACTCCGGCTCCGACGCCTTCGGTTCCATGCTCTCCACCGCCAAGCGCGACGGCGACGAGTACCTGCTCAACGGCTCCAAGACGTTCATCACCAACGGTCCCTACGCCGACACCACCGTGTTCATCTGCAAGCTCGACGAGGGCAACCCGCCGGCCGAGCGCAAGGTCCTCAGCTTCGTACTCGATCGGGGCATGCCTGGATTCGAGCAGTCCAAGCCGCTGCGCAAGATGGGCATGCACAGCTCACCGACCGGCGAGCTGTTCCTGTCCGACGTGCGGGTGGGCCGGGACCGGCTCATCGGCGAGACCGAGGACGTGAAGTCCGGCGGCCGGGAGGGCGCCAAGGCGACCTTCCAGCAAGAGCGGTCCGGGGTGGCCGCCATGGCGTTGGGCATCATCAACGAGTGCCTCGATCTGTCGGTTGCTTACGCCCAGGACCGGGTGCAGTTCGGCCAGCCCATCGGCCAGTTCCAGCTGATCCAGGACAAGCTGGCCCGGATGGAGGTGGCCCGGCTGAACGTCGAGAACCTGGTGTTCCGCACCATCGAGATGTCCGCCGCCGGCCGGTCCATGACCCTGGCCGAAGCATCGGCCATGAAGCTCTACTCGGCCCGGGCCGCCACCGAGGTGGCGCTGGAGGCGGTGCAGCTCTTCGGCGGCAACGGCTACATGAGTGAGTTCCGGGTCGAGCAGTTGGCTCGTGACGCCAAGGTGTTGCAGATCTACGCCGGCACCGACGAGATCCAGATCACCCACATCGCCAAGGACCTGCTCAGGCGAGGGGCGTGACGGTCAGCTCGGTCAGGCGGAAGTAGAGCTGCCGCCGGTCGCCGGGCGCCTCGACCCGCGGGCCGTCGCTGTGCAGCCGCAGCCGTACCCCGCCGGGGTCCAGCACCAGCCGCTCTCGGATCACCGCCGGCGTCGCGCCGAGGGTCATGGTGCGGGCTGGGCCGAGGCCATCGAGGCGAAACGGGACCTTGGTCCGGTCGAAGTGCCCGGCCAGACCGAGCGTCAGATCGACGGTGACGGCGTGCTCGGTGACGTTGTCCAGGAGCACGCTGGCGTCGGCCTCGCACCAGCGGTACCGGCCGCCGTTGCCGTCGTCCTCGGCGGGGTAGGTGCCCCGCCCGAACCCCATGGCCAGCGGTTCCCGTTCGGCGCGGGTCATAGTCGACTTGCCGGCATCGACCACCAGCAGCCACTGGTGCTCGCAGTGGGTGCGGATGTGATCGAAGCCGGCGTCGAGCAGCAGCTCGATCATGAGCCGATCGGTGAAGCCGGCCAGGTGGAAGTCACCCGTGTAGGCCTGGGTGCCGTAGAGGTGGTGGATGAACAGCTCGTGCTCTTCGTAGGAGTCGCGCTCCTGCAGCAACTGCCCCACCGCTAGCACGTCGGGAACTTGGAGCCGCAGCGTCCCGCCAGGAGCCAGCACCCGGTGCCACTCGGCCAACGCCTTGGCCGTCTCGGTCCGCTCCATGTGCTCCAACACGTCGATGGCCATGACCTCGCTGAAATGACCGTCGGGCAACGCGGCCAGGTCGCGGACATCGGCCACCAGATCGGGGTCGTGGAAGTCCTGGAAGTCGACGTTGAGGTAGCCGTCGCGCTTGTCGAAACCGCACCCGAGGTTCAGCCTGGTGGGGAGGTCAGCCGGGAGGTCCGTGGGTGTCGGCATGGCGCGCAAGAGACTTTAAGGGCTTCTCACACACCTAGCGAGCGTCCGATGATCTCCTTCATGATCTCGGTGGTGCCGCCGTAGATGGTCGTGATGCGGGCGTCGGCGTAGGCCCGGGCGATGGGGTATTCGAGCATGTAGCCGTAGCCGCCGAACAGCTGCACGCCGCGGTCGACCACCCGCTTCTGCAGTTCGGTGCACCACCACTTGGCCATGGCCGCCTCTTCGGCGCTCAGCGTGCCGGCGTTGAGCGACTCGACGCAGCGGTCGACGAAGACCTGGGCGATCTCCACCTCGGTGGCCATCTCGGCCAGCACGAAGCGTGAGTTCTGGAACGATCCGATCGGCTGACCGAAGGCGGTGCGCTCCTGGCAGTACTCCAGCGTCCAGGAGAGGGCGGCCTGGGCGGCGGCGACAGCGGTGGTGGCAATGCTCAGCCGCTCCTGAGGCAGGTTGTGTACCAGGTGCAGGAAGCCCTGACCCTCACCGCCCAACAGGTTGGCCACCGGCACCGGCACGTCGGTGAAGAAGAGCTCGGCGGTGTCCTGGCTGTGAAGGCCAACCTTGTCCAAGTTGCGGCCCCGCTCGAAGCCGTCCATGCCCCGCTCCAGGACGACCAAGCTCATGCCGGAGTGGCGTTGGCTGGGGTCGGTCTTGACCGCGGTGATGACCAGATCGGCGTTGATGCCGTTGGTGATGAACGTCTTGGAGCCGTTCACCACGTAGTGCTCACCGTCGCGGATGGCGGTGGTGGCCATGCTGGCCAGGTCGCTGCCGATACCGGGCTCGGTCATGGCGATGGCGGTGATGAGCTCGCCGGAGCATATGCCCGGGAGCCACCGACCCTTCTGCTCTTCGGTCGCCAGGGACAAGAAGTACGGCAGGCAGATGTCGTTGTGCAGCGTGATGCCCAGGCCGGCGCCGCCGGTGCCGGCTCGCTGCAACTCCTCCCCGATGATCAGGTTGTAGCGGAAGTCCTCGACGCCGCCGCCACCCAGCGCCTGGGGCGCGGCCATGGCCAGAAAACCGGAGCGGCCGGCGGCCAGGAACAGGTCACGGGGGACGATGCCGTCGGCCTCCCACTGCTGGTGGTGGGGGAGGACCTCCTTTTCCACGAACTGGCGGAAGCTGGCCCGGAACAGGTCGTGGTCCTGGTCGAAGATGCTTCGCTCCATGGTCGCCGAGGGTACCGAGCGGCCAACTCCCGGCCTAGCCACCTCGGCCCCGAAGGCAGCCGCACCCCTACAGTCGCTGCCCATGTTGGACAGCGACCCCAAGCAGACGACGGTTCCCGACGAGGGCATTCCCGCTGAGGCGGTGCTGGAGGCCCTGACCCGGGCCCATGCCGGCGACTTGGACTGGCGCGGCGGCAGGGCGTTCAGCCTCGTGTACCACCCCGACGACGAGGCCCACGAGCACCTGATCGAAGAGGTCGGGCGGCAGTTCCTGCACGACAACGCCCTCAACCCCTTCAAGTACCCCGCCGTGCTGCAGATGGAGCTCGAGCTGATCGCCATGGCGGCACAGCTCGTGCACACCGCTCCCGATGCCGGCGCCCTGACCAGCGGGGGCACCGAGAGCATCTTCTTGGCCGTACAGGTGGCGCGCGACCACGCCCGCAAGGAGCGCGGCATCGCTGAACCACAGCTGCTGACGCCGGCCACCGCCCACCCTGCCTTTGCCAAGGCAGCCAAGTACCTCGACATCGAGCAGGTGTCGGTGCCGGTCACCGACGACGGCCGGGCCGACCCCGCCGCCATGGCCGAAGCCATGAACGAGCGGACCGGCCTGGTCGTGGGTTCTTCCCCCTGCTACCCGTTCGGGGTCATGGACCCGATTTCCGAAATGGCGGCCGCCGCCGCCGAGCGGGGCATCCTCTTCCACACCGACGCGTGCCTGGGCGGCTGGCTGCTGCCGTGGTGGGAGCAACTGGGCGAGCCGGTGGCGCCCTGGGACTTCCGGGTACCAGGGGTCACGTCGCTGTCGGCGGACCTGCACAAGTACGGGTACGCCTTCAAGGGGGTCTCGACGGTGCTGTACCGGTCACGGGAGCTGCTGCAGAACCAGTTCTTCTGGTACGACGACTGGCCCGGCGGGATGTACGCCTCCGGCACCACCGCCGGCACCCGTTCGGCGGCGCCCATCGCCGGTGCCTGGGCAGCGGTCAACCACTTGGGGGGCGACGGCTACCTGCGCATGACCGCGGTCGTGCGCGACACCAGTCGCCGCTTCATCGAAGGGATCAACGCCATAGACGGGCTGGCCACCGCGCCGGCGCCGGACTTTTCGGTCATGCAGGTCGCGCCCGATCCTGCCGTCGCCGAGCCGTTGGACATCGGTGCGGTGGGCGACGCCATGGACGACCGCGGTTGGAACCTCGACCGCCAGCAGGGCGGGTTGCACCTGATGATCTCGCCGTACCACGCCAAGATCGTCGATGAGTTCCTGGCCGACCTCGCCCACGCCGCCGCCACCCAGGAGTCGAGCCGCGGCAAAGCCGCCGGCTACGGCGGCGTGGCCGGCGAGGGTTGAGCCCGACTTTGGGGGTTACTGCCGCTTGAGGAACGGCCGGGCCGGATCGCGGTCCACGATGAAGACCACGTAGTTGCCGGCCTGGAACCGGTCGGGGGCGGGATCGGCGAGCTGCGCGACGAAGCTTCGAAGCTCTGGGGACCCTGACCGCAGCACGAAAGCGACCTCGGGGGCAGCTCTCACCTGGTCGGCCAACGCTTTGGAACGCACCGTCCCGCGGATGGGTGTGGCGATGATCCGCTCACTGCTCAGGTACATCAGTGGGTAGGCGATCGAGTAGTCGGCGCCGACCCGGGTCAGTCCGTGGGCGAGCAGGGTCGGCACCAGGACACCTGTGTCGGCCTCGTCGTGGTCGCCGAAGCCCGGCAGGGCGGCCAGCGTCAGTCCCAGGGCGATGGCCAGGCCCACCAGCGCCACTCGGTACCTGACCAGAACGTTGGCCAGCAGCAGGGCGACAAAGGGGTGGAGCAGGTACAGGTAGCGGGTGTCCTCCAGGTAGTACGCGTAGGGCGAGAGGGCCAGCAGGAACGGGTACGCCACCGCGACCCCCACCAGCAGGCGCCGACTCCTCTGCCTATCCGGGCCGCCGATCGCCGCCGTGACCAGAGCGACGGCCAGGGCCACCACCAGAACAACTGCCAACGCCAGGGCCAAACCCCTCCACACCACCCAGCCCGACTGCAGGGGCACCTGCAGCCCGAGTAGCAGCGGAAACCCACGGACCAGGAACACGTTCAGATGGTCGAGGTACGCGTTGTGGGGCTGCCCCTGGGCGGCAGTGGCCAGCGACGCCCAACCGCTGGTCGTATTGGCCGCCAGCCAAGGCGCGGCGCCGACCAGGGCGGCGGCGCCAGTCCTGGCGGCGTCGGCCGGTCCGGGACGGCGGGCCGCCAGCAGCCAGAGGCCGGTGGGGAACAGCACCAGCATGCACAGCGGCGAGGTCCACCAGGCGGCGCCGGCCAGCAGCCCCAGCAGCAGCCAATCACGGCGGTCCGCTCGGCCCCGTTCGCAGGCACCCGGCTCTCGGAGACGGGCGGCCAGCAGGGCCACCGCCAGCACCAGGACCAGGGCCACCCCGTAGAACCCACGTGCTCGGGTCGACCAGTAGAGGTTGCCCAACGGCCAGACTGCGGTGAGCGCGGCGGCCACCCCGCCCGCCGTCTCCCCGACGAGCCGTCGGCCGAGGCGCCAGGTCAAGACCACCCCGGCCAGCCCCAAGGCGACCGGCGCGGCCCTCAGGGCAGCGGAGTTCGACCCGAACAGCCAGGTCCACGGCGCGATCAGCACCTCTTCCAGCGTTCCGCCGTAGGCCTGACCCCAGTAGAAGGTGCTGAACCGCCCCCGGATCACGTGGCGCGCCATCAGGCCGGACACCGCTTCGTCGGGATCCATCAGGCCTGGGTTCGCGCCCCATGCCAGCCACGCCCGCAGCCCCACACCGATCACCACGGCGAGCACCGCCGCCTGATCGAGCCGGCGAGGCGTGACCGCGGTGACCGGCTCGGCGGCGTCGACTTCACCGGGCGCCGGCTCGCCGCTGGGCCTCGGGCGGACATCCACCCGCGACGCGCCCGTCACCCGGGCGCCGCTGCCCGTCGAGTCAGGCAGAAGTGAGGCGTTCGCTCATGCGAGCCCGTACCTCGGGCCGGCGCAACGGGGGGACGGTGGGAGGCGGCGTCTTGCGGGGAGGCAGCTCGGTCAACAGGTCGGCGGTGGCGGCGGTGACAAGGGCGACGGCCTGCTCGAACGCCGCTTCGGTAGCCGGTGACGTCTTCTGCACCCCGCTGACCTTGCGGATGTATTGGCGAGCGGCGGCTTCGACCTCCTCGTCGGTGGCCGACGGTTCGAGGCCCCGGAGGGTGGTGATGTTGCGGCACATGGGGACCGAGGATAGGGACTGTGCTGCTGGTCCCGCTCGGGCTACGCCTCGCCGGGCTTGGGTTCGCCATGCCGTTCCCCGGCTGTGCTGCTCCGCCTGGGCGGCTGTGTTTGCTTGGCGCCGCTCGACTGCGTCTCGCCGGCACCGCCTTCGGCATGCGGCCCGCTCCGGTGGCGCTGGCTCCGCCTGGCGGCTGCGCAGCCTGGCGCGGGTTACCGGCCGGCCTCGTGTCGGTCCCAGTACGGTGGTGGTCCATGGACGAAGCGGTACCCGAGATCAACATCGACGAGTTGGCGCGCCGCCTTGACGACGGCGCCAACCTGCTCGATGTGCGCCAGCCCGACGAGTACGAAGAGCGCCATGTCCCCGGCGCCCAGCTCATCCCTCTGGCCGAGGTGCCGGACCGGCTGGCCGAGCTGCCTTCGGGGCAACTCCACGTCATCTGCAAGTCCGGTGGTCGCAGCCTCCGGGCAGCAGAGCTCCTGCGGGCCAACGGCGTCGATGCGGTGAACGTGGCCGGCGGGACGGACGGTTGGGCGGAGACCGGGCGGCCGACCGTCGCCGGGGCACAATCGGGCTGAAGGTGGCTGGTTCCTTCCGTTGGGTCGACACCGATGAGGCCTTCGAGTCCGTAGTTGAAGCGTTGGCCGGTGTCGATGTGGTCGCCATCGACACCGAGTTCCACCGTGAACGGACCTATTTCCCGAAGCTGGCGCTGCTGCAACTTGGCTGGACCGAACCGTCGGGCCGGGCCGAGGTGGCCCTGGTCGATCCACTGGCGGTGTCCCTCGACCCGCTGGCCAAGGTCCTGACCGGCGACGCCGTCACCCTCATGCACGCCGCCAGCCAGGACATCGAAGTGCTGGGGTTGGCCTGCGGGGCCGTGCCCTCGACCCTGTTCGACACCCAGGTGGCGGCCGGGTTCGCCGGCTACTCGACCCCGTCACTGCTGACACTGGTGGAAGGGGAGCTGGGGGCCCGGCTCACCAAGGGTGACCGGCTGACCGACTGGCTGCAACGACCATTGGGTGAGGCTCAGCTCCAGTACGCGGCCAGCGACGTGTTGCACCTCGGCGCCTTGCGAGACCGTCTCATCGACCAACTCCGGGAGTTGGGCCGGCTCGACTGGGCGTTGGAGGAATGCGAACTGGCCCGTGTGCGGGCCAGGGCACCGCGCAACCCCGAGGAGGCGTGGCTGAAGATCAAGGAGGCGCGGAGCCTGAGAGGCCGGGCCGCCGGGATCGCCCAGTCCCTCGCCGCCTGGCGTGAACGACGCGCCGCGGCCATCGACCAGCCCGTCCGCTTCGTGCTCGGCGACCTCGGACTGGTCGGCATCGCCCAGCGGGCCCCAAAGACACCGGCTGAGCTCAAAGGCATTCGGGGCGTTGACAGCCGCCAGCTGCGAGGTGACATCGGCAAGGAGGTGCTGGCGGCGGTGGCCGCCGGCCTCGATCACCAGGCGGTCCGGCCCCCATCGGACAGCGTGGATCTGGACCGCAAGCTCAGGCCGGCGGTGGGCCTGGTGTCGGCGTGGCTGAGCCAGCTCTCGCGGGAGCTGCGCATCGACCTCTCGCTGCTGGCGACCCGAGCCGACATCGAGGCGTTGCTGGCCGACGCGCCCGGCGCCCGGCTCCGCGAGGGGTGGCGCGCCGAGGTGATCGGCGAACCGGTGCGGGACCTGATCGGCGGTCGGGCGGCCCTGGCCTTTGACGGCGACCGGGGCCTCGTCCTGGAACCGAGAGATCAGCGGGCCTGAGGCTGCGCAGGCGCTAGTCGTGTTGACGGCAACCACGTGCGGCGGTTGCTCGTAACCGGTTCGCCAGCGCTCACGACGGCTACCGGGCTAGGGCTTGATGCCTCGCGTGAGGCCGCGCCGCCGCCAGGCAAAGCGGCTCTGAGCGCGTGCATTTCACGGCGAAGCCAGGCCCGGCGAGGCGAGGCCTACGGGACCAGCAAACAGGGCCTTCGGGCCGCTCAATCACGTTCGCCGGCCACCCTTCGGCGCTAGTAGGATCTCTCAACCACCTGACGGGCCAGCGTCGTCCCGGCCGGACCCCCGTTCGAGTCTTAGGAACGACCATGCCCAAGCCTCCTGGCCCTCAGGGTCTCTACGAACCCGCCAACGAACACGACGCCTGCGGCGTCGCCTTTGTGGTGGATGTATACGGCCGGGCCTCGCACGACATGGTGGACAAGGGCATCGCCGCTCTCTGCCATCTGGAGCACCGTGGCGCCTCCGGGGCCGAGGTCAACACCGGCGACGGTGCTGGCATCTTGCTCCAGATCCCCGACCGGTTCTTTCGGGCCGTGGTCGACTTCGATCTGCCGCCCGCCGGTCACTACGCCACCGGCCTGGCCTTCCTGCCCAACGACAGAGCCGCCGCCGCCGACGTGTGCGACTCGATCGAGAAGATCGCCGCCGATGAGGGGCTGACGGTCCTCGGCTGGCGCGACGTGCCCATCGACGATTCCATGCTCGGCAACCAGTCCCGGGACGCGGAGCCGATGTTCCGCCAGCCGTTCCTGGCGTCCGGCAACGGTTCGCTCTCAGGGATCGCACTGGAGCGGCGGGCCTACATCGTGCGCAAGCGGATCGAGCACGAGGTGGGCGGCGACCACGAGGAAACCATCTACTTCCCGAGCCTCTCGTGCCGGACCTTTGTCTACAAGGGGATGCTGACCACCCCCCAGCTGCAGGAGTTCTTCGCCGACCTGCGCGACGAGCGGGTCGAGAGCGCCCTGGCCCTCGTCCACAGCCGTTTCTCGACCAACACCTTCCCGTCATGGCCGCTGGCCCACCCGTACCGCTACCTGGCCCACAACGGCGAGATCAACACCGTGAAGGGGAACCGCAACTGGATGCGGGCGCGCCAGGCCCTGCTGGCTACCGGCGATCTGCCCGGTGAGCTGGACCGCATCTTCCCCATCTGCACCCCGGACGCCAGCGACACCGCCACCTTCGACGAGGTGCTCGAGCTGCTGCACCTGGCCGGCCGTCCGTTGCCCCACGCCGTGCTCATGATGATCCCCGAAGCCTGGGAGAACCACGCCTCCATGGACCCGGCGCGGCGGGCCTTCTACCAGTTCCACGCCTCGCTCATGGAGCCCTGGGACGGCCCCGCTTCGGTGGCTTTCACCGACGGGACCGTCATAGGCGCCGTGCTGGACCGCAACGGTCTGCGCCCCAGCCGCTTCTGGGTCACCGACGACGGCTTGGTGGTCATGGCTTCGGAGGTCGGTGTGCTCGACATCGACCCCGCCTCCGTGGTGCAGAAGGGCCGACTTCAGCCGGGGCGCATGTTCCTGGTCGACACCGCCCAGGGCCGCATCGTGGGCGACGACGAGATCAAGACCCGGCTAGCCGCCGAGCACCCTTACCAGGAGTGGCTCGACCAAGGCCTGGTCGAGCTCGGCGACCTGCCCGACCGCCCCCACATCCGCTACCCCCACGCCGACGTGCTGCGCCGCCAGCTCACCTTCGGTTACACCTCAGAGGAGCTCCGCATCCTCATGGCGCCCATGGCCCGCCAAGGCGCCGAAAGCCTCGGCTCCATGGGCACCGACACGCCGGTGGCGGTGCTGTCTTCTCGCCCCCGCCTTCTGTTCGACTACTTCTCCCAGCTGTTCGCCCAGGTCACCAACCCGCCGCTCGATGCCATCCGCGAGGAAGTGGTCACCTCCATCGGCAACCGCATCGGACCTGAAAAGAACCTGCTCGAACCCGGACCCCGATCGTGCCGGCAGATCCACCTGCCCCGGCCGGTGCTCGACAACGACGAGCTGGCCAAGCTGTTGCACGCCTCCGAGGACCCCGAGCTGGCGGAGTTCAAGGCGGTGGTCCTGCACGGCCTGTACCCGGTCGCCGGCGGGGGCGAGGCGCTGCGATCGGCGTTGGAAGACGTCCGCCGCCAGGTGTGCGACGCCATCGAGGACGGCGCCGGCCTCATCGTGCTCTCCGATCGCGACTCCGACCGCGAGATGGCTCCCATCCCGTCGTTGCTGCTGGTGTCGGCGGTCCACCACCACCTGGTCCGGCAGGGGACCCGCACCCGCGTCGGGTTGATCTTGGAGTCCGGTGATGCCCGCGAGGTACACCACATGGCCCTCCTGCTCGGCTACGGCGCTTCGGCGATCAACCCTTACCTGGCCTTCGAGTCGATCGAGGACATGATCGTGCGGGGCCAGCTCACCGACGTCGGCATGGACGACGCCGTGGCCCGCTACATCAAGGCGGCCAGCAAGGGCGTGCTCAAGGTCATGTCCAAGATGGGCATCTCCACGGTGGCGTCCTACACCGGTGCCCAGGTGTTCGAGGCGCTGGGCCTGTCCCAGGACCTGGCCGACGAGTACTTCACCGGCACCGCCACCAAGCTCGGCGGCATCGGCCTGGACGAGATCGCCGGCGAGGTCGCCGCTCGCCACCGCCTGGCCTACCCCGACCGTCCCACCGAACGGGCCCACCGCGAGCTCACCGTCGGGGGCGAGTACCAGTGGCGCCGCGAGGGCGAGTTCCACCTGTTCAACCCCGAGACCGTCTTCAAGCTGCAGCACGCCACCCAATCGGGCCGCTACGAGATCTTCAAGGACTACTCCAAGCTGGTCGATGACCAGTCGGCCCAGCTGGCCACCCTGCGGGGGCTGTTCCAGCTGAAGGGTGAGCGCACCCCGGTCCCGATCGACGAGGTCGAGCCGGCCGGCGAGATCATCAAGCGGTTCTCCACCGGCGCCATGAGCTACGGCTCCATCTCGGCTGAGGCCCACGAGAACCTGGCCATCGCCATGAACCGGCTGGGCGGCAAGTCCAACACCGGTGAGGGTGGCGAGGACGCCGAGCGCTACACCCCCGACGAGAACGGTGACCTGCGCCGCAGCGCCATCAAGCAAGTGGCGTCGGGCCGGTTCGGCGTGACCTCGGAGTACCTCACCAACGCCGACGACATCCAGATCAAGATGGCCCAGGGCGCCAAGCCCGGTGAGGGCGGGCAGCTCGCTGGATACAAGGTGTATCCCTGGATCGCCAAGACCCGGTACTCCACGCCGGGGGTGGGGCTGATCAGCCCGCCGCCGCACCACGACATCTACTCGATCGAAGACCTGGCCCAGCTCATCCACGACCTCAAGAATGCCAACCCGTCGGCGCGCATCCACGTCAAGCTGGTGGCCGAGGTCGGGGTGGGAACGGTGGCGGCCGGCGTGTCCAAGGCCCACGCCGACGTGGTGCTCATCTCCGGTCACGATGGCGGCACCGGCGCCAGCCCGCTCACCTCGCTCAAACACGCCGGTGGCCCGTGGGAGCTGGGCCTGGCCGAGACCCAGCAGACCTTGCTGCTCAACGGCTTGCGGGACCGGATCGTGGTGCAGTGCGACGGGCAGCTCAAGACCGGCCGCGACGTGGTCATCGCCGCCCTGCTCGGCGCCGAGGAGTACGGCTTCGCCACCGCCCCGCTGGTCGTGTCGGGCTGCGTGATGATGCGGGTCTGCCACCTGGACACCTGTCCGGTGGGCATCGCCACCCAAAATCCCGAGCTGCGCAAGCGCTTCACCGGCAAGCCCGAGTTCGTGGAGCACTTCTTCGAGTTCATCGCCGAGGAGGTGCGCGAGCTGCTGGCGTCGCTCGGCTTCCGGACCCTGGCCGAGGCGATCGGCCACGCCGAGGTGCTCGACACCCGCCAGGCGGTCGAGCACTGGAAGGCTTCGGGCCTCGACCTGAGCCCCATCCTGCACGTACCGGACCTTCCCGCCGGCGCCCACCTCCACCAGGTGATCGGCCAGGAGCACGGTCTCGACCGAGCGCTCGACCAGACGCTGATCGCCGACTCGGCCGAGGCGCTGGAGCACCGCCGCCCGGTGCACTTGGAGCTCCCGATCCGCAACGTCAACCGCACCGTCGGCGCCCTGCTCGGCCACGAGGTGACCAAGCGATACGGTGCCGGCGGCCTGCCCGAGGACACCATCGACATCACCTTCACGGGCTCAGCCGGTCAGAGCTTCGGCGCCTTTGTGCCCCACGGGATCACCCTGCGGTTGTTCGGCGACGCCAACGACTACGTGGGCAAGGGCCTCTCCGGCGGGCGGCTCATGCTCCGCCCACCGCGCCAGACCAACGCGCGGTTCATCGCCGAGGACAACATCATCGCCGGCAACGTCATCTTGTACGGCGCCACCGGCGGAGAGGCGTACCTGCGGGGCCTGGTGGGCGAGCGGTTCTGCGTCCGCAACTCCGGCGCCACCGCCGTGGTCGAAGGCGTCGGCGACCACGCCTGTGAGTACATGACCGGCGGTCGGGTGGTGGTGCTCGGCCCCACCGGACGCAACTTCGGTGCCGGCATGTCCGGTGGCATCGCCTACGTGTACGACCCCGACCGCAGCTTCGAGGCGAACCTGAACGCCGAGATGGTCGAGCTCGAACCCCTCGACGACCTCGATCTCCAGTCGTTGGTCACCAGCATCTTCCGTCACCACCAGGAAACCGATTCGGACGTGGCCGGTCGCTTGCTGGCTGACTGGCAGTTCAGCGCCAGCAGCTTCGTCAAGGTCATGCCCCGCGACTACAAGCGGGTCCTGACCGCCATCAGCCAGGCCGAGGAATCAGGCAGCGACGTAGACGAGGCGATCATGGCCGCCTCCAAGGGCTGAGGGGTAGCTCATGGGAGACGTCACCGGGTTCCTGAAGCACGACCGCGAGCTGCCCAAGCGGCGGCCGGTGCCGGTGCGCATCAAGGACTGGAAGGAGGTCTACGAGCCGTTCGACCCGGAGCACCTCCGGGTGCAAGCCAGCCGGTGCATGGACTGCGGCATCCCGTTCTGCAACAACGGCTGCCCGCTGGGGAACCTGATCCCCGACTGGAACGACCTCGTCTACCGCGACCTGTGGCGCGACGCCATCGAGAGGCTGCACGCCACCAACAACTTTCCCGAGTTCACCGGCCGCCTCTGCCCGGCGCCCTGCGAAGGGGCCTGCGTGCTCGGCATCAACCAGCCGCCGGTCACCATCAAGCAGGTCGAGGTCGAGATCATCGACCGGGCGTGGGACGAGGGTTGGGTCGTCCCCGTGCCGCCGACCGTCCAGACCGCCAAGTCGGTGGCGGTGGTGGGTTCCGGTCCCGCCGGCCTGGCCGCCGCCCAGCAGCTCACCCGGGCCGGGCACGCCACCGTGGTGTTCGAACGGGCCGATCGCCCGGGCGGCCTCCTGCGCTACGGGATCCCCGAGTTCAAGATGGAGAAGCGGGTCCTCGACCGCCGCCTCGACCAGATGCGGGCCGAAGGTACGGAGTTCCGCTGCAACGTGAACGTCGGGGTGGACATCACCGCCGCCGAGCTGGAGGAGGGCTTCGACGCGGTGGTGCTGGCCGGCGGCGCCACCGCCTGGCGGGACCTGCCCATCCCCGGGCGGGAGCTGGCCGGCATCCACCAGGCCATGGAGTACCTGCCCCCGTCCAACCACGTCCAGGAAGGCGATCTGGTCGAGTCGCCGATCGACGCCAAGGACAAGAAGGTGGTCATCATCGGCGGCGGCGACACCGGCGCCGACTGCCTGGGCACCGCCCTGCGCCAGGGCGCCGAGGTGATCCGCCAGTTCGAGATACTGCCGCGCCCGCCCGACCAACGCGCCCACGACCGCGACCCATGGCCCACCTACCCCATGATCTACCGGGTCAGCTCGGCCCACGAGGAGCTGGGTGAGGACGGCCAGGCCCGCGTCTACTCGGTCAACACCGAGCGCTTCATCGACGACGGACACGGCCGGGTGTCGGCGCTGCGGGGCCACCAGGTCGAGTTCCAAGACGGTCGCTTCGTAAAGGTCGAGGGCAGCGACTTCGACATGGAATGTGATCTGGTGCTGCTGGCCATGGGCTTCGTAGGCCCGGAGCAGGGCCCCCTGCTGACCGACCTGGGCGTGGAGCTGACCGACCGCGGCAACGTGGCCCGGGACGACGCCTGGTCGACCAACGTCGATGGGGTTTTCGTGTGCGGCGACATGGGCCGCGGCCAGAGCTTGATCGTGTGGGCCATCGCCGAAGGCCGTTCCGCCGCCTCCGCGGTGGACGTCTATCTCCAAGGCGAGACCCTGCTGCCATCGCCGCTGCTGCCCACGACCCAACAGTTGCGATAGCCGCAGGGGCCTTTGGCCGGGCTTCAGCCGATCAGTTGGAAGCGGCGGCGGCGATGAACACGATCACCCAGAACGCGATCACCAGGGAGCCGCAGACGATCCCGGCTACCGCCATGCCCTTGTTGTTGGCCTCGCCCCGATTGGCTTTGGAGATGCCGACGCCGCCGAAGATGACCGCCAGCAGGGCCAGGATCCAGCTCACGCCTATGAACCAGAACAGCACGACGGCGATGATCCCGAGCACCATGGCGGCAATGCCGATCCCGTTGCTGTACTGCTGACCCGGGGCGTAGCCATAGGTGTAGCCACCGGGCTGTCCATACGGAGGCTGCGGCGCGTAACCCTGTGGCTGCCCGTAGCCAGGCGACTGACCCCAGGCCGGCTGCTGTTGCTCCCCATGATCGGAAGGGGTGGGCGCGGGCCAACTTGGGACTGGGTCAGCCGGCAGGTCAGCCGGCGGGGCGGTGCCCGGAACCTGATCCGGTGGGTACCACTTGCCGTCAGATGCTTCCCACCAACCCTGGCCTTGTGACTCGTCGCTCATGCGGACACCTCCCTCGAGTGAGGGGCGAGGATAGTGCCGCCTGGAACGGCTCATATGCCCTTGTCACGGCGGATGGCGTGCCGGTCATCGCTGATCCGGAAGAGTGTTCTCCTCGGGCTACATCCGAACGGCCCGCGGTGAGCATGATGGGTTGGTGCAGGAGCCGGCGGCGGAACCGCCCCTTCAGGTGGTCCTGGTGCACTGGAACCAGCCTGAGCGTTGCATCGAGACAGTCGCCGCCTTCCGCTCCCAGGAGGTGGCCGTGGACGTCTTGGTGGTGGACAACGGCTCGGAGCCTGAGGCGGTCGACAAGCTGCGGGCCAACCCGGACGACGTCGAGCTGCTGACGCTCGCCGGCAACACGGGCTTCGGCCCGGGCGCCAACGCCGGGCTGCGGCGCTGGCTCGCCGACCCCTCCCGATCGGAATGGGTGGCCGTCGCCCCCCACGACGCCTTGCCCGAACCGGGATGCCTCGACCGGGTCCTCACCGCCGTCTCGGCTCGATCCCGGGCCGGCCTGGCCTGCGCTGACGTGGGCGATGGCCGGCGGCCGGTGGTCGATCCCTACTTCGGCGGCATCACCCTGCCGATCACCGAGACCGCCGCCGACGGCTGGGTCGAAGCCGGCTATCCCCACGGCACCCTGCTGTTCGCGCGCCGGGCGTGCCTGCAGGACGTCGGGCTGTTCGACGAGCGCTACTTCGCCTACTGCGAGGAAGCCGACTTGGGGGAGCGGGCACGGCGAGCGGGTTGGGAGGTCGGCCTGATCAAGGGGGCCGACGTCCGCAACCCCCATCTGGGCGGGGCCAGCGCAGTGGTCGACTACCTGATGCTGCGCAACACCCTTCTGTTGGTGCGAGACAACTTCGGCCGGTACAAGGCGACCATCCGGTTGCTGATGGCCGTCGCCCAGTTGCTAGGCGGGTGGCTGCGCCCGCATCGGCGTCCGGCGGTGTTCATGCCGCGAGCCCGGTGGCGCGCCATCGGCGACTTCCTGCGGGGCCGGTTCGGACCGCCGCGAAGCGGCCTTCCCTGACTTCAGTCGTCCAGCGGGCCCATGGTGGCTGGGTCCCAGAAGGCCCGGAGGGACTGGATGCGGGCGTCGTCGGCGAAGCGGATGTGGTCGACGATGCGGGGTATGCCGCTGAGCTCCGGGCCGCCGATCACCGCCCGGATGAACAACAGCGCTTCGTGGTCGAGCACGATGGGATCGTCGATGGCTTCGAGGCTGAGATCGCCCATGGCGTGGGTGTTGTCCCAGAAGGTCCCGATGGCCTCGTGGCCGGTGTTGACCGGCGCACCGACGGGGTCCTCCTGGGTGGCGTCCTCGGTGAACAGTTCCAGCCAGCCCTCGCGGTCATGGGCGGTGAAGGTGGCGATGTAAGCGGCGAGGGTTGCCTTCATCTGCTCGGGAGTGGCCATGGCTGCGCACCCTACCGGGGGCTCGGCTCCTTAGCCGCCCGGCCCGCTCATGCCGGTAGGGCCGGGGCCGAGGTCGAAGTCGCCGTCCTCGACGGCGGCTATGACGGGGCGGACCTTCAGCAGGTACCACAGCGAGATCACCAGGCCCAGGATCACCGTGAGCACGCCGAACAGGATGCCCACCATCCACACCACCTGCCGGTGTCGCGACAGCGCCCATGCCCACTGCGGTCGTTTGGCCGCGTCCAGAAATGCCCACAGCGACAGGCCGATGGGGATGCAGGCGAACACCGTGAGCGTGAACGCCCACATCCACCGCCCGATCGACACCGACTCCGCTATCACGTGTTTCATTGTCCCAGCTCGCCAAGCTCGCCGGGACGGCTTCGCCTGGCAACCCGCGGCTGCTGAGCTGCTCCGGCTGGCGCCTGCGCAGCGGTCCCACCCTTCGGACGTTGCGCGCCTGGGCACCTCGGCGGTGTCTTCGCCTGGCAACCCACGGGCGGAGTGGCGGCATCGGCCGCTACTTGCCGGGTCGGAGTCAGGCGGCAGCCGTCGTCTCGGCGGCAGGGGCGGGTTCGAGGGCGACGGCGATGACGTCGGTGACGTCTTCGGCCAGGTGGAAGGTCATGGCGTCGCGGACGGCGTCGGGGAGCTCGTCAAGGTCCTGACCGTTCTCGGCGGGCAGCACGACCTCGGTGAGCCCGGCGCGGTGGGCGGCCAGCACCTTCTGCTTGACGCCGCCGATCGGCAGCACCCGGCCGTGCAACGTGACCTCGCCGGTCATCCCGACCGTGGAGCGGACCGGCCGGCCGGTGAACAAGCTCACCAGGGCGGTGGTGAGGGTGACACCGGCCGACGGGCCGTCCTTGGGAACGGCGCCGGCGGGAACGTGGACGTGGACCGGCACCCGGTCGGCGCCCGGGGCGATGCCGAGTTGGGCCGAACGGGAGCGCACGAAGGAGAGGGCGATGCTGGCCGACTCCTTCATGACGTCGCCGAGCTGACCGGTGACGGTGAGGCCCGGGGCGCTCCCAACCTCGGCATCGATTGCCGCCGCCGTGCCGGTGGCGGTGGCCTCGACGAACAGCACGTCGCCGCCGGAGCCGGTGACGGCCAACCCGGTGGCCACGCCCGGGGCGGAGGTCCGCAGGGCCACCTCGGAGCGGAAGGCCGGACGGCCCAGCGCGTCGGCAACCTGCTCAGGCCCGATCTCGACGTGCTCATCGGGGGCGCCGGCCAGCTTGACGGCCGCTTTGCGCAGCAGCCGGGCCAGCGCCCGCTCCAGGCCGCGGACGCCGGCTTCCCTGGTGTAGTCGGCCACGACCTTGCGCATGGCGTCGTCGGTGATGGTCACCTCGCCGGGGCGGAGCCCATTCTGGGTTTCCTGCCGGGGCAGGAGGTGATCACGGGCGATGGCCAGCTTCTCGTCCTCGGTGTAGCCGTCCAGGCGCACGATCTCGAGCCGGTCGAGCAGGGGCGCGGGCACGGTGTCGAGCACGTTGGCGGTGGCGATGAACACCACGTCGGACAGGTCCAGTTCGACCTCCAAGTAGTGGTCGCGGAAGGAGTGGTTCTGAGCCGGGTCGAGCACCTCGAGCAGCGCCGAGGACGGATCGCCGCGCCAGTCGCTGCCGACCTTGTCGATCTCGTCCAGCAAGAACACCGGGTTCATGGAGCCGGCCTCGTGCAGCGCCCGCACGATGCGGCCGGGCTGCGCACCGACGTAAGTGCGGCGGTGACCGCGGATCTCGGCCTCGTCGCGGACGCCGCCGAGCGCGACCCGGACGAACTGACGTCCCAGGGTGCGCGCCACCGACTCACCGAGGCTGGTCTTGCCGACACCGGGAGGGCCGACTAGGGCCAGGATCACCGGCTGGGGGCGGCCGCCGGCGACCGGCGCGCCGTCATCGTCACCTTCAGCTCCGTTGCTCACCGCTCGCTCAGCCTTGAGCTTGCGGACGGCCAGGAACTCCACGATCCGCTCCTTGACCTCGTCCAGGCCGAAGTGGTCGGCATCGAGCACGGCGCGGGCCTCCGCCAGGTCGAGGCGGTCGCTGGTGCGGTCGGCCCACGGCACGTCGAGGACCGTGTCTAGCCAGGTGCGGATCCAGCCGTGCTCCACCGCCTGGGCGTTGGTCTGCTCCAGCCGGTCGATCTCCCGGGCGATCGCCTCCCGCGAGGCTTCGGGCAGGTGGGTGCCCAGCTCGTCGAGGCGCCGGCGGAAGTCGCCGGCCAGGTCCTCGTCGCCGTCCTCACCCAGTTCCTTGCGGATGGCGGCCATCTGCTGGCGAAGCAGGAATTCGCGCTGGGTCTTCTCCATGCCGTCGGCCACGTCGGTGCGGATGCGATCCGAAAGCTGGCGCTCGGCCAGCGCCTCCTTGGCCCAGCCCAGGACCAGCTCGACCCGTTGCTCGGTGTCCACCGTCTCCAGCAGCTGCACCTTGCGCTCGGTGCTCAGGTCGGGCCACCAGCCGGCGGCGTCGGCCAGCACCCCGGGCTCATCGGCGGAGGGCAGCGCGTCGGCCAACCGGGAGCGGGGGTCGCCGCCGTCCAGCAAGGCCCGGATGGCAGCCCGTAGCTCGATGGCCAGCTCCCGAGCCCGCTCCGAGGGGCGGGGATCCTCGACGGGATCGACCTCGACCCACAGTGCGTCCGTGGCGCCGACCACCGCGGTGCGGACCCGGGCTCGGTGCAGCGCCCGGACCACCAGCGCCCGCGTTCCCGAGGGGAGGTTCCCGGATGATTCGATACGGGCGATGACCCCCACCGCGCCGTGGCGACCCTCGACCGTGGGCACCAGCACGACGCGGCCGTCCTCGCCGGCGGCGTCAGCGGCGGCCTGGGCCTCGGTCGTCTCCAGGGCGAGGGTGATGACCATCTGGGGAAGCACGACCCCGTTGGGCAGGGGCAGTACGGGAAGGGTGAGCTCGGTGACGTCAGCCATGGTGAGGTGCTCCGATCAGCAGGTTCAGCTCTGCGATTACGAGATTACGTACTGAGGACTGAAACCTGACAGGGTCGGTCACCATTCCGGCTCCGGACGTGACAGATGGCGCAGGCGACGGCTTCGTCGGAGCGCTGTCCTAGGGTCGCCGGCCATGACCGTCCGTGTGGGTTTCCTGGGAGCAGGGCTGATCGCCACCTACCACTCCAAGTCGTTGCGGGTCAGCCACGCTGATGTGGTGTGGGCCGGCGTGCACGACCCGGACAGGGACCGGGCCGAGGCCTTTGCCCGGGCCGGCGGCGCCACCGCCTGCGCGACCGAGGACGAGGTGCTCGACGGGTGCGACGCCGTCTATGTGTGCACCTGGACGTCGGAGCACCAGCGGCTGGTCGAAGCGGCCGCTGAGCGGGGTCTGGCCGTGTTCTGCGAGAAGCCGCTGGCCTTCGACGGCAACACCGCTCGGGCCATGGCTGGCGCTGTGAGGCGGGCCGGCGTGGTCAACCAGGTCGGCCTGGTCATGCGCTACGCCCCCGTGTACACGTTGCTGAAGGACCTGATCGCCGACCCCGCCAGCGGGCGGCTCATGAGCGTCGTGTACCGCGATGACCAGTACATCCCGACCCAAGGGATGTACCAGTCGACTTGGCGGGGCGACGTGGACAAGGTCGGCGCCGGTGCCCTGCTGGAGCACTCGATCCACGACATCGACATGATCGAGTACGTCTGCGGCCCGGTGGCATCGCTGTCGGCCCGATCGGCGAACTTCCACGGGATCCACGGCATCGAGGACTCGATGGTGCTGTCGATGGCCTTCGCCGACGGCGGTCTCGGGGTGCTGGCCTCGGTCTGGCACGACATCCTCGAACGCCCGAGCTTGCGACGGGTCGAGGTGTTCTGCGAGCGGCTGTACGCCCACCTCGACGAAGATTGGTTCGGGCCGCTGCGCTGGATTCGCCTCGGCGTGGCCGAACAAGAACTGGGCGGCGAAGAGCTGGTCGCCGAAGTCGAACGTCGCGGTCTGACCTCGGGAAACCCTGACGGCGCTTTCATCCGGGCGGTGGCCGCCGGCGGACCGGCGTGGCCGTCCTTTGACGACGCCCTGCGACCGCACGACCTGGTCGACGCCGCCTACCGGTCCGCCCTCTCGGGACAAGACGTGGATGTTTCCCCTGCACCGGCCGGGAGCTGACCGGTAGGTGAGGTTTTCGCTGCGCGGCGTGATCGCGTCGGGCGGTTTCACCTCCGGGCACCGGGTGGTCATCGGCGACTGGTCCGAAACGCCCATCGGCCCCATGGTCGACGTCATGTGGTGTGACCCCCACGGCCGCCGCACGCTGTTCGCCCCCGACGCCGGCGTGGCCCGGTTCATCGAGGCGGTGTACCAGTTCGACGACGTGGTGGTGGCGCCGTTCACGGCGACCGGGAACGGCTGGGCGGTCAGGGTCGAGCTGGCCGACCGGATGGTCGAACTGGTGGCTGGACCGGGTTGGCGGATCCCTGTGGGTCGCCCGGCCTGGTTCACCCGGCTGGTCGAGGCGCCCCTCGGCCATGCGCTGCTCGGTGTTCGGACCTACGGGTCCAGTCCGAGCGGGGTCCGGGAGTGGTACCGCGCCGATGCCTCCCGACCCGTGCAGTGCGGGTTCGGCCGCCTCGCCGGCCAGAGCCTGGGCCGATTGGCCCTGGAGTGGAAGCCGGCCCGGTTCGGGTTCAGCGAACCTCCGTCCCGGGCGTCTCTCGTCGAGGTGCGGCCGTTGCTCGAAGATCCGACCGGGCGGCTGGATCGGGCGTTGTCGGCGGCGGTGGGGGAGCGTCAGGCCTGCGGCCGGCGGCTCAGCTGTGGGCCCCTGTGCTCCCACGAACCCTGGCCCGCAACCGCCCCGAGCAGTTGACCCGGCGGTCGGGGGTTGCGGCCGCCGGCCGGCCGGGTTCGATCTTCAGCCGATGGCGCCAGCGTCCTTCAGCGCCGTCAGCTCATCCCAGTCGTAGCCGGCGTCGATGAGCACCAGCTCGGTGTGCTCGCCGTGCTCGGGTGCCCGGCTGACGGTGACGGCGGCCTCGTCGAACTGGGCCGGGTTGGCCACCAGCGCCACCTCGTCACCATTGCCGGCGATCATCGTCGGCAGGTACCCGTTGGCCACCACCTGCGGGTCGACGTAGAGCTCGTCCAGGGTCTGGTACGGGCTCCACACCCCGTCGAAGTCGGCCAGCACCTCGGCCCAGTGCGACAGCGGGTGGGCGGCGAAGGCGTGGTCGAGCAGGGCGACGCAGTCGCGGCGGTTGTCCGCCCGCGCCGCCGAGTCGGCGAAGCGTTCGTCGGTCGCCATCTCCGGGACACCGAGACGGGTTACGAAGTCGCTCCAGTGCTTGTCGGCCTGCAGGAGCATGAGGGCGATGTAGCGGTCGTCGCCGGTCTTGTAGGTGCCGACCCCCGGGTTCGCCGACATGGACCGGTCGCCGGAAGGCAGCTTGGAGAAGCCGAACAGCTTCGACGCGATGACCATCGGTGAGATCTGCCACATGGCGGTGGCCAGCAGCGACACGTCGACCACGCTCGTCTCCCCGGTCCGCTCCCGCTTGAGCAGGGCGGCGGCGATGGCGCCGGCGGTGGCCATGCCGCCCATCACGTCGCCGAAGGCCGGCGTGGGCTGCCCGGGCGGCCAGCCGTCGCGGTCGGGCATGGTGACCCCCACCCCACCCCGGGCCCAGAAGGCGGCGGCGTCGTAGCCGCCCTTCTCGGCGTCGGGTCCCTTCGGTCCCTGACCCGATCCGCGGGCCACGATGATGTCGGGGTTGCGAGCTCGCAGATCCTCCTCCGTGGCCCGCAGCTTGCGCAGGACGGGTGGCAGGTAGCTGGTGATGATCACATCGGCGGTCGCGACCAACCTCATGAACGCCTCGTGGCCGTCGGGGTGGGCCAGGTCGATCGCCACCGAGCGCTTGCCGCGGTTGGGCTGTTCGATCATGAAGTTGACCCCGCCGGCGCCTCCCGGCAACAACCCCGAGGTGACCAGTCCCCGCTGCGGGTCACCGGTGGCGGGGTGTTCCACCTTGATGACGTCGGCTCCCCAGTCGACCAACACCGACCCTCCCGACGGGATGAACATCCAGCTGGCGATCTCCAGGACGCGTATGCCCTCCAGCGGCCCGGGCGGCGCATCGCTCGGGTGGTCGGGGCTCACGTCGCCGGCCACCCGACCGTCTTCACCTCGGTGAACAGCTCCAAGCCCTCGATCCCGCACTGGCGGCCGGTGCCCGACTGCTTGTAGCCGCCGAAGGGCGCGTCGGCGCCGTACCAGATGCCCCCATTGAGCCCCAGGGTCCCGGTCCGGATGCGGCCCGCCACCGCCTTGGCCCGGTCTAGGTCGCCGGAGGTGATCATGCCGGACAGCCCGTAGCTGCTGTCGTTGGCGATGCGCACGGCGTCGTCATCGTCGTCAAAGGCGGTGACGACCAGCACCGGCCCGAACACCTCCTGCTGGGCCACCGCCATGGCGTTGTCCACGTCGGCCAGCAGGGTCGGCTCGACGTAGAAGCCGTCGGGGAGGTGGGCGGGGGTGCCCCCGCCCAGCGCCACCCGGGCACCGTCGCGCCGCGCCGACTCGATGTGGTCGAGCACGCGCGTCTGTTGGCGTTCGGAGATGAGCGGTCCCATGAACTTGGACGGATCGGTGGGGTCGCCGTAGGTCACCGCCGCCATGGCGGCCACGGCCAGGTCGACCGCTTCGTCGTACCGGGCGGCGGGCACCAGCAGCCGGGTGGGGATGGCGCAACCTTGGCCGGCGTGGAAGCAGGCGCCGGCGGCGGAGGGGATCGTGGCGGCCAGGTCGGCGTCGTCGAGGAACAGGTTGACCGACTTGCCGCCCAGCTCCAGGAAAACCGACTTCAAGTTGCCGGCGGCGGCCACCATGACGTTGCGACCGGTGGCGGTCGAACCGGTGAAGGCGACCATGTCCACCAGGGGCGAGGCGGCCAGCACTTCGCCCAGGCTGTGGTCCGAGGAGACGACGATGTTGACCACGCCCGGCGGGATGTCGGTCTTGTCGTGGATCAGCCGGGCCAGGCGGGTGGCGTTCCACGGCGTGTCGGGCGCCGGCTTGAGCACGCAGGTGTTGCCCATGGCCAGCAGCGGACCCAGCTTGTTGAGGATGATCTCGATCGGAAAGTTCCAGGGGGTGATGGTCCCGACCACGCCCACCGCTTCGCGCCAGACCTCCCGTTCGGACTCGGTGCCCATGCCAAAGGCGTCCTTGGCCCCGAGCGACCGCTTCCACGAGAACCGGTCGATCATCTCCGCCGGCCACGCCAACGCCTCCCGCAACGGCGCGTCGAGCTGCGGGCCGTACGTGCTGAGCACGGGGCAGCCGACCTCGGCCACCAACTCGGCGCGCAGTTCCTCCTGCTCGGATTCGAGGGCGGCCTGGAGCTGGCGCAGGCAGGACTGGCGCCGGGCATGGTCGGTTGACCAGTTGGTGGTGTCAAAGGCGCGGCGGGCGGCGGCGATGGCCGCCTCCATGTCGGCCCGGTTGGCGTCCGGGGCCGGCCCCAGAACTGCACCGGTGGCCGGGTTGATGTTGTCGAAGGTGGCGCCCGCTTCGCCGTAGGCCAACTCCCCGTCGATCAGCATGCGAGGCTCGCCTTGAGCGACGATCACCAGACGAGCTCGAGGTTGGTGATCGAACGGAGGTCGGGGGTGTAGGCCAGTTCCAGGTCGTCGGCCAGCCGGTAGGAGGGGATGGCGGCGTGCCATTCCTCCAAGACGATGCGCAGCTCGAGGCGCGCCAGGTGTGAACCCAGGCAGCGGTGGGCGCCGCCGCCAAAGGCGATGTGCTTGCCTGCTGACCGGGTGAAGCTGACGGAGTCCACATCGTCCCAGCAGCGCTCGTCGGTGTTGGCCGAACCGATCATGGCCACCACCGGTTGGTGGGCGGCGATGGGGCAGCCGGAGATCTCGGTGTCCTGGGTGGTGATCCTGATCACGCCCTGGACGGGTGACTCCCACCGCAGCATCTCCTCGATGGCCGGCGGGATGAGCGACGGATCGTCGACCAGTTGCTGGCGGTGCTCGGGGTGGCCGGCGAGGAAGGCGAACATGCAATCGAGCGAAGCGGTGACCGTGTCCAGGCCGGCGAGAAAGAACAGGTAGCAGATGTCGATCACGTCCTCGACGGTGAGCCGTTCGCCGTCGACCTCGGCGCTGAGGAGATCGGAGATGAGATCGTCCTGCGGCTCGGCGGTCCGCTGGGTGGTCACCTCCTCGAGGATGGCGTAGATCTTCTGGCCGGTCTCGTTGGCCATGGTGATGCGCTCGGCGGCGTCCTTGGCAGGCGGACGGATGATGCCGTCCTTCAAGGCGATGAACTCGTCGAGGCGCGACACGGGGAGTCCGAGTAGCTCCAAGAAGACGGTGGTGGGCATCGGGCTGGAGAGCGAGTCGTGCACGTTGGCGTGACCGAGGCCGGCGAGGTCCGCCACCATGCCCCGGACGTACTGGCGGACCTGGTCCTCCATCAGGTTCACCTGGCGGGGGGCGAAGATGGGGTCGAGGAGCTTGCGGTACTTCTTGTGCTCGGGCGGATCGATCTGGAGGGGGAGCAGCGGGCGGATCTGGCCGATGGAGACCGCTTCGACGCCCGAGGAGAAGACGGCCGAGTCGTGGAGCACGGCGCGGACGTCTCGGTCACCCCCGATGATGGTCATGCCCAGATCCTCCATGGGCACCGCCGGGGCTGCGTCTCGCAACAGTTTGAACATGGCCTGAGGGTGGGCCAACGCCTCGGAGTCGGCGATCTCGGGCATCTTGATCTCGGGCATGTGACTGTCCCCTGCTGCGCCGGCGGTCATGGTGAGCACCGAGTGGGAGAGTCAATCTAACACTCGCGTCAGGGACGGTCGGCGGCCCGCACCGTGCCCTTCTCGGCGGCCACGATGGGGGGCGCCTCGCGCCAGGACGGGGTCCCGTCCTCGGGTCGGGCCGCCGGCCAACCGTCGTCGTGGACCTCGGCCCAATGGGAGTGGTTCAGCTGGTGCAGGGTGAAACAGGCGTTGAGGCTGTTGTAGAAGCCCTGGTTGTCGACCGTCTCGTTGACCGACTCCTTGATGAGCAGCGCGGTCATGGTGGGAAGGCGGCTGATGCGCCGGGCGAAGTCGAGGGTCAGCTCCGGCAGCTCGTCGAGCGGGAAGACCTTGGACACCATGCCCAGCCGGTGGGCCTCGTCGACGTCGATGCTGTCGCCGGTGAGCATCAGCTCCTTGGTCTTGCGGGGACCGAACTCCCAGGGGTGGGCGAAGTACTCCAGCCCGCACATGCCCAACCGGGTTCCGACCACGTCGGCGAACACCACGTCGTCAGCGCCGACGATCAAGTCACAGGCCCACATCAACATCAAGCCGGCGGCGTACACCGGGCCCTGGACCTGAGCGATGGTGATCTTGCGCAGGTTCCGCCACCGGAGGGTGTTCTGGAAGTAGTAGTGCCACTCCTGCAGCATCCGGGACTCGGCGCCGGCGCGGGTGGCACCGTTCATCTTGGAGGTGGGGTGGGTGGCGTATTCCTCGATGGCCTGCTTGGAGCCCATGTCGTGGCCGGACGAGAACAGTGGGCCGGTGCCGCCCAGGATCACGACCCGGCAGGCGTCATCGGCCTCGGCCCGCAGGAAGGCCTGGTCCAGCTCGACCAGCAGGCCCCGGTTCTGGGCGTTGCGGGCCTCGGGCCGGTTGAGGAGGATCCGCACGATGGCGCCCTCGTCGTGGGTCTCGTACTGCAGGAACTGGTAGTCGTCCATGGTTCTCCCTGGAGGTGCGTGCCCGGTCCGGCCACAACCGGTGCCGGCAGAAAACGTGACGGTACTGTCAGAAACATTCGCCCGTCGGCTGGCCCACTACCCAGGCGCCGCGGCAGCGGAACTCGTGGTCCAGGGCCACCACGTCGGCTCGGGCTCCCCGCTCCAAGCGGCCGCGGTCGCCCAGGCCGAGCAGGTCAGCCGGCGCCGTGGCGGCGGCGAAGACGGCAACCTCCAGAGGCACACCTGAACGGCGCACCACGTTTCCGACAGCCTCATCCAGGCCGGTGACGGCGCCGGCGAGAGTGCCGTCTTCCAGCCGGGCAGCGGTCCCGTCGTTGGTGATCCCAGCGGCTCCGACATGATCGCCCCGCCAGGCCACCGCGTCGGTCACCAAAACCACCCGCCCCCGAGGCTTGCACCGGAAGGCGACGGTTAGGGCTGCCGGGTGCACATGGACACCGTCGGCGATCAGCGACACCGCCACCCGGTCGTCGGTCAGGGCGGCGCCCACCATGCCCGGCTCGCGGTGGTTCAACCCGCTCATGCCGTTGAAGCCGTGGGTCACCAGCCGGGCCCCGGCGTCGACGCCGTCAGTCGCCTGCTCGAAGCTGGCCGAAGAGTGGCCGAGGCTGACCAGCACCTTGCGCGCACACAGCAGGGCGATGGCTTCGGCCGCCAATGGCGCCTCCGGTGCCAGGGTCACCATGCGGACGATGTCCGGCAGTTCGGCCAGCCAGGCCAGGTCCGGCTCGATGATCAGGTCGGTCGGGTGGGCCCCCGGCTTGCCGCCCAGGAAGGGCCCTTCCAGGTGGGCGCCGGCGATGGAAGGTCGGGGCGAGCCGCGGTCGCCCGGTCGGTCCGCCGCCTCGGCGATACGAGCCAGCGGCTCGGCGTAGCGATCGAGGGGCGCGGTGACCAGCGTGGGGCACCACGTCGTGACCCCTTGAGCCAGCAGCAGGCCGTCCAGCCGGTCCCAATCAGCACCTCGGGCCGAGGCCACGTCGATGTCGTCGACACCGTTAACCTGCAGGTCGACGAGACCGGGCACCAGCGTCCGGTCGGGGACGAGGCCGGTGGTGGCGGACACGGCTCCGATGTGGTCGCCGTCGAGCTCCACGACCCCAGGAGAAAGGACTCCCTCGGGGCTGACGACGTGGCGGCCGGCGAGCGTGGTCATGGAGGCGAGTCTCGCTCGCCGTGGGGTTCACCCCTAACGTGAGGATCGTGGCGGTCCCTACCTCTGTCTTGTCAACTCGCGAGGCGATCGTGGTAGAGGCGCGCCGGTTGTTCGCCGAGCACGGGTTCGACGGCACCTCGGTCAACGACATCGCCGAAGGTGTCGGTATCCGTCGGCCCAGCCTCCTGCACCACTTCGCGTCCAAGGAAGCCCTCTACATCGAGGTCTTCCAGGAGAGCCTGGCCGGCTTCACCGATCAGGTCGAGAGGGCGGTGTCCGATGTCGGTCATGAGGGTTGGAGCAAGGTGGACTTCGTGTTGACCGTCGGGTTCCGGTTCTTCAAGGAGAGCCCCGACTTCGTCAGGATCATGCGGCGCGAGGCCTTGGACGGCGGTGACCACCTGGGCGTCGACCTCGGCCAGCTGATCAAGCCCCAGTTCGACCGGGCGGTCAGCTACTTCCAGCGGGAGATGGAAGCGGGCCGGTTCCGCAAGCACGATCCCGTCCAGCTCATCCTCACTGGTTATGGGGCCCTGCTCACCTACTTCAGCGATGCTCCATTCCTCAAGGGGCTGCTGGGCCACGATCCCGTCAGCGACGAAGCCCTGGACGCCCGGCTCGAACACATCCGCTCCCTGTTCCGCGCCGCCCTGGAGCCGTAGCCACACGTGTTGATGGCGAGCACCTGGGGCGCTCGCTCCCAGCTCGTCGCTGGCGCTTCCCTCGCTAGCCGGTCGGGGTCACCGAACGCATGCCGATCGACCGCCTGAGTAGGGTTCGGCGCCATGCCGGCGCCCGCCATACGCACCCCCAGGACGCTCTCGGAGGCAGACTCCAAGGCGCTGCTGGCGGGGTTCGGGGTGCCGGTGGCGGAAGAGCAGGTGGTACCTGATCCCGAGTCGGCGGTGGCCGCCGCTGAGTACCTCGGCTACCCGGTGGTGGCCAAGCTGTGCGGTGACGGCATCGCCCACAAGACCGAGCGCGGGTTGGTCAGGCTCGGCCTGATCGACGCCGGGGCGGTGCTCGACGCGGCCCGCGAGCTGCTGGCCGCAGCCCAGCCCGCGGACGGTGAGGTCGCGGTGCTGGTGGCTCCGATGGTTAGAGGTAACAGGGAGCTGATCGCCGGCGTGGCCACCGACCCCCAGTTCGGTAGGACCGTCCTGGTCGGTGTCGGCGGGGTACTGGCCGAAGCTCTGGCCGATGTGGCCCTGCGCCTGGTGCCGATCGAACCGGTCGACGCCCGAGACATGATCGACGACCTGAGCACTCAGGCCCTCCTGGGGGCTTTTCGAGGTGAAGCTGAAGTAGACCGTGATGCGTTGGCGGCCGTGCTCCTCGGCCTCTCGGAGGCAGCCGCAGTACGCCCCGACTTGGTGTCGGCTGACTTGAACCCGCTGATCATCACCGCTGATGGCCGCCCTGTGGCGGTTGATGCTCTGGTAGAGGTCGAGGCTTGAGCCGCCCCACCGATCGTCAATTCCGGGCGCTGTTCGAGCCGAAGGGGGTGCTGGTGGCGGGTGCGTCCACCCACCCCGGCAAGTTCGGCTTCGTCAGCCTTCACAACATCCTGGCCAGCGGCTATGCCGGCCGGGTCTTCGCCACCAACCGCGACGGGGCCGAGGTGCTCGGTGTCCAGTCGGTCGCCGAGGTCGCCGATCTTCCCGAGGGCAAGGTCGACTTGGTTTTCGTGTGCACCCCGGCGTCGTTGAACCCACAGCTGCTGCGCGACTGCGCCACCAAGGGGATCACCGCCGCCTTCCTGACCTCAGCGGGCTACGGCGAGGCCGGGGAATCCGGTCGCCGAGCCGAAGCCGAGCTGGTCGCGCTGGCCGAAGAGCTCGGGATGCTGGTGGTCGGGCCCAATGGCCAGGGGGTCGTGTCGACACCGGTAGGGCTGTGCGCCCAGATCGTGGCTCCCTACCCGCCAGCCGGACGGATCGGCGTGGCCAGCCAGAGCGGCAACTTCGTCTCATCCTTCTTGAACTACGCCGTGCAGACCGGTGTCGGGATCAGCCGGGCGGTGAGCGCCGGCAACTCGGCGGCGGTCTCGGTCGACGACTTCCTCGACTGGTACGCCGACGACCCGGCCACTGCGGTCGGGCTGGCCTACGTCGAAGGCGTCGCCGACGGACGCGAGTTCTTCGAGCGGATGCGCTCGGTCGCCCACCGCATGCCCCTGGTTCTGGTCAAGGGAGGCTCCACCGCCGGTGGCCAGCGGGCGGCGGCCAGCCACACCGGCTCGTTGGCCACCGATGACCGGGTGTTCGACGGCGCCTGCCGGCAGGCCGGCGTGGTGCGCGCCGCCACCGTCGAAGAGGCCTTCGAGGCCGCCGCCACCTTCGCCACCCAGCCGCTGCCCAAAGGTCCTCGCACCGTCGTGGTGACGAGCGTCGGGGGCTGGGGGGTGGTGGCTGCTGACGCCATCACCGCCGGCAGTCTCGAGCTGGCGGTCCTTCCCGACGACCTGCGCCGGAGCTTGGACGACAAGCTCCCACCTCGGTGGAGCCGGGGCAACCCGGTCGACCTGGCCGGCGGCGAGACCCGAGACACCATCCCTGAGGTGCTCGAGCTGATCGCCTCCCACCCCGATGTGGACGCCGTCGTTTACCTGGGCCTGGGCATCCAATCGAACCAGGCCCGCATGTTGCGCAACGGTCCCTTCTACCCGGGTCACGGCTTGGCGCGGATCGTCGACTACCACGAGCGCCAGGACGCCCGCTTCGCCCAGACCGCCGCTGACGTCTCCGACGCCACCGGCAAACCGATCCTGACCGCCACCGAGTTGGCCGCCACGGACCCGTCCAACCCCGGCCCGGCGGCGGTTCGGGCCAGCGGCCGACTGTGTTACTCCTCGGCCAACCGGGCGGTGACGGCGCTGCAACACGCCTGGCGCTTCAGCCGGTACCGGCAACGGCGGGGGCTCGGCTGATGGCCAGCGCGGGGGTACCGCCGCCGCGGCGCAGCATCGCCACCGAGGAGCACCGCCGAGCCGCCCGCCTCCGCACTCGCCGTCGCAACAGGGTCAGGGCGCTGGTGGCCGCCCTCGTGGTCGTGGCGGTGGCGGCCGGCCTGGGCGCCTACCAGGCCGGCAAGGGGACCACCCCGGCGGCAGGGGCCACCCCGGCGACGCCGCCGACACCCGTGCTCTCCCTGCGGCGGATCGGCCCGGTGCTGGCCGATCGCCTGGCCGTCGCGCAGATCCGCCCGGTCCTCGACCAGTTCGTGACCACCGCTCCCGCCAACACGTGCTTGAGCGTCCAGGTAGGGCGGCGCGACATCTACGAGCACAACCCCGACCTCCCGGTCGGTCCCGCTTCGACCCAGAAGCTGGTCACCGCCACCGCCCTGCTCGACGAACTCGGTCCCAAGATGACCCTGCGCACCTCCCTGAAGGCACAAGCCAAGCCGGGGCCGGACGGCACAGTGGCCGGAGACGTGTGGTTTGTGGGGGGTGGCGACCCGCTGCTGGCCACCGGGCCGTACGCCGACCACTTCTACGACCAACCCCAACCCCACACCAGCCTCGAAGCGCTGGCCGACGCGCTGGTGGCTTCCGGGGTCAAACGGATCGACGGGCGCCTGCTGGGCGACGAGTCCCAGCTCGACGCGTTGCGGGTCGTCCCCTCGTGGTCGCCGCGATTCACCCAGCAGCACCAGCTGGGGCCGCTGTCGGCGCTGACGGTCAACGACAACGTGGTGAACTGGCCGCCCAAGCAGCTACCCCTCTCCCCGGACGGCGAGGGGGTGGCCGATCCGCCCACCTTTGCCGCCGACCAACTGGCAGGTCTGCTGCGCCAGCGGGGCGTGGAGGTCGCTTCGACCGGCGCCGGCACCGCGCCGCCCGGGGCCACCGAACTGGCCGGCATCGACTCGCTGCCCATGGCCGGGCTGGTCGGCGAGATGCTGCAGGAGAGCGATAACCAGACCGCCGAGATCCTGGTGAAGGTGCTCGGCTCGCGCAAGGGCGGCGCGGGAACGACGGCGGCCGGGGTGACCGTGCTGAAGCAGGCGGCGGTCCGCCTTGGCCTTCCGGCCCAAGGGCTCGGCCCCGTCGACGGGTCCGGCCTCGACGACGCCAACCGCCAGACCTGCCGCATCCTGGCCGACGCCCTTGCCGACACCCCCGAGTCGGAGCTGGTGGGCTTCCTGCTGGCCACCGCCGGCCGGACGGGCACGCTCACCACCCGCTTCAAGGGTTCAGCGGTCGACGGCCGGCTGCGGGCCAAGACCGGCTCGCTCAACAACGTGAGCGCGCTGGCCGGGATCCTCCCGACCGCCCGCGGCGCCGTCGTCTCCTTTGCCTTTGTGCAGAACGGTTCCGACACCCGCCCCGCCCTGCAGGAGGATCTGGCCAGGTTGCTCGACGGGTACCCGGCGCCCGGGCTGCCGACTGCCGAGCAACTGGGGCCCCAGCCCACCCGGTGATGACCGAGATGCCCATGTTCCCGCTGGGAACGGTGCTGTTCCCCACCGCGGTGTTGCCGCTGCACGTGTTCGAGCCCCGGTACCGGGCGCTGGTCCAGTGTTGCCTCGACGAGCCAGTGCCGGAGTTCGGGGTGGTGCTGATCGAACGGGGGAGCGAGGTCGGCGGTGAGGACGTGCGCACCTCGGTGGGCACCGTGGCTCGTGTGCTCGACTCGCACCAGTTCGACGACGGCCGGTGGGTGATCGCCGTTGTCGGCGTCCGCCGAATCCGGGTGCTCCGCTGGCTGGACGATGACCCGTTCCCGATCGCCGATGTCGAGGACTGGCCCGAGGCCGAACCCTTGGTGCCGCTCGCCGAGCCGTACGCTGCCGTCGGTCGGCTGTTGCGCCGGGCCCTGGCCCTCAAGGCTGAGCTGGGCGAAGGGGCGGCCCCGGCCACCGTCGAGCTGACCGAGGACCCGGTGGTCGGCTCGTACCAGGCGGCGGCGCTGGCGCCGCTCGGATCGCTCGATCAGCAACGCCTGCTGGGCGAGGCCGGTGCCACCGAGCGCCTCGCCGCCCTGGCCGGTCTGCTGGAGGAGGAAGCCGACTTCCTCGCCCAACGCCTGGCCGCCGGCTGAAGCTGTATTGATGCACCTGCGGCATGGCGGCGCCGGTATCGGGTGACCTACGGTGCAGCCCTTCAAGCGGTGAAGGGAAAGACGTGTCCGAGACGCAACGAACAACGCCCGGCGTGCCCCCGGACGTGGCTGGCATCCCCGACCCGAGGCTCACCGGGACGGCACCCCGACGCGACGACAAGAGCATCGGCGAGCACGGCCAGGAGCTGTTCACCCTGGTCAAGGCCTACGCCAAGCAGGAGACGATCGACCCGCTCAAGACCATCGGCCGGTTCGTCGGCTTCGGCCTGGCGGCGGCGCTGGTCGGCGGCATCGGCATCGTGCTGCTGGTGGTGGGGGCGCTCAGGGTCCTGCAGACCGAGACTGACGCCCACCTGGCCGGGAGCCTGACGTGGGTGCCGTACGCCGTCGGGCTCATCGTGTGCGCGGTGCTGGTGCTCTTGGCCCTCAAAGCCATCAAGGGCACCAAAGACGATCCATCGAACAAGGGAGCCCGCTGATGCCTGGGTCCAAGACCGACAACGACCCGGTGGCCGCCAACCGGCCGATCACCCGGGATGACATCGAAGCCAAGTTCCGGACCCTCGGGTCCGACGTCGACACCGCCGCCGACTCGGCCAAGGGCACGGTCATGGTGATCGGGGCGGTGGTGGCCGTCGCCGTGGTGCTGGGTGCGTTCCTGCTCGGCAAGAAGCGGGGCCACAAGAAGACCGCCTTCGTCGAGATCCGGCGGGTCTGATGCCCTTCAACGCCGTCAACCGGGCCCGGCGGGCCGGGCTCCGCAAGGGCCTCACCGGCGGCCGACGCGGGTGGCTGGCGGTGGGCATCGCCGCCTGGGGAATCGACAAGCTGCGGGAAAGCAACGACCCGGTGCTGGTCGCCCGCGAGGAGCTCAAGCCCGGCCAGCGGCTGATCATCTCCCACGGCGGCAACACCATCGACATCGAGGAACCGGCGAAGGGCCACCACCGCAAGAGATGACCCTCGAGTTCGGAGACCGGGTCCTGCTGGTCGACACCAAAAAGCGCCGTTACCTGGTCAGCCTAGCGGAGGGCGGCGAGTTCCACTCCCACGCCGGTTTCGTCGCCCACGCCGACATCGTCGGCCAGGACGAAGGCGTGGTGGTGCGCTCCACCCGCAACGCCGCCTACCGGGTGTTTCGTCCCACGCTGTCGGACTTCGTGCTGAAGATGCCCCGTGGCGCCCAGGTCATCTACCCCAAGGATCTCGGGCCGCTCCTGCTGTTGGCCGACATCTATCCAGGCGCCAAAGTGCTGGAGTCAGGGGTCGGGTCCGGAGCGCTGTCCATGACCATGGTCCGGGCGGGGGCGACCGTCACCGGCTACGAGCTGCGCCGCGACTTCGCCGACAGGGCCCGCCAGAACGTGGCTGCCTTCCTCGGAGATGCCGCCCTGGAGCGCTACGAGGTCCAAGAGCGCGATGTGTACGAGGGGATCGACGGCACGGGGTTCGATCGGGTGGTGCTCGACCTGCCCGAGCCCTGGCAGGTCATCAAGCACGCCGAAGCGGCGCTGCGGCCGGGCGGCCTGTTGGTGACCTACACACCGAGCATCGTGCAGGCCGTCCAGGTCCGCGAAGCGATCACCGAGAGCGGGTTCGACCTGGCCGAGACCCTCGAGGTCCTGAACCGGTCGTGGTACATCGAGGGCCAGGCGGTGCGTCCCGACCACCGCATGGTCGCTCACACCGGGTTCCTCACCCAGGCCCGCCTGCTGCACTGAGCGGGACGTTACGTGGACGGCAACCTCCTGGACGGGCTGATCGTGGTCAGCGTCATCGCCGCCGCCGTGGTCGGCCACCGCCTGGGCTTTGTCGCCCGGGTGCTGTCGTGGGTCGGGCTGGCCCTGGGGCTCACCGTCGCCGCGGCCGTGGTGCCGACCGTGGTGCGCCACCTGCACTCCGGCGGAGCGTCGCGCACGTACCTGATAGTGGCCATCGCCTTGCTGGCCGCCTTCGGCTTCGCCGGCCAGGCGCTGGGTCTGGCCGTCGGGTCCCGGGTGCACCGCATCATCCCGAGGGGAACCGCCCGGCAGGTGGACTCATTGGTAGGGGCGGCGGTCGGTGCGCTCGGGGTGCTGGTGGTGGTCTGGCTGGTCAGCCCGGCCATGGCCGACGTTCCCGGCTGGCCGGCCGAGGCGGCCCGCAGCTCACGGATCGCCCAGGCCGTGGAGACCGCCTTCCCTGCTGCGCCGGACAGCACTCAGGCGTTGCGCCGGGTGGTGGGATCGCGGTACCCGCAGGTGCTCGGCGCCCTGCAGGAGGCCCCCACATTGGGCAACCCGCCGGTCCGCAGCGGCCTGGACCAGGTCACCCAGGACCGGATCGCCCGCTCGACGGTGAAGGTCGAAGGCCAGGCATGCCGCAACACCCAGGAAGGCAGCGGCTTCGTGGTCGCTCCCGATGTCGTCGTCACCAACGCCCACGTGGTGGCCGGTGAGCGGTCCACCACGCTGCATCCATTCGACGACGGCCGGTTGGTGAAGGCGACCGTGGTGGCCTTTGACCCGGAACGGGACCTGGCCGTCTTGTCGGCACCGGGGTTGAACCGGCCGCCCCTGCTACTCGGGGATCCTGCGGTCGGCCAGGTGGGCGCGGTGTTCGGCCATCCCGAGGGCGGTCCCCTGCGGGTCTCACCGTTCGAGGTGGCCGAGCAGGTCGACGCCACCGGCACCGACATCTACGACCGGTCAGCGACCGAGCGGCGGGTCCTGTTCCTCTCCTCGCAGCTGCATCCGGGTGACTCGGGGGGACCGCTGATCACCCCCGACGGCAGGGTGGTCGGCGTCGCCTTCGCCATCGCCCCGGATCGCCAGGGCGTCGCTTACGCCCTGCATCCTTCGGAGCTGCAACCCCTGCTGGCCAAGGTGGGCACCCAACCGGTGCGCACCGGCAGCTGCCTCGCCTGATGCCCCCTGAAGCCCCCCTGACGTTCTGGCGGAGATGAGCCGCGCTGAGCGCGCTTGATCTACGCCAGAACGGTGAGCTTTAGCCGTCGATCTCGATGAAGATGCACTCGCCGGGGCACTCTTCGGCGGACTCGATGGTGGCTTCCTCCTGGCCGGCGGGAACGACAGCCAAACCCTCGGCGCCCCCTGGGTCGGAAAAGACCTTTCCGCCTTCCTTGACGTAGGCCAGGCCGTCGTCGAGAAGGGTGAACACGTCGGGCGCGATTTCCTCACAGAGCCCGTCGCCGGTGCAGAGATCCTGATCGATCCAGACCTTCATGGTGTGCGGCTACCTCTCTGGTGGATGCGCTCGGGACTTACCCGGGCGAAGTGGAACCTGCAGAGCACCATAGCCGACCGTCGCAATAACCCGGGAACCAGTGGGGAAATGTGGCGGGGGTCGCACTTCGGTGCCAGAAGTCGAGGATAGGGTCGAGCTCGGTTAAGCCTGAGGGAGGTGGTTCCGGTCAACCAGCCCGAGAAGGAACGGCGGTGGCAAGAAGCCCAAACCGAGCTCGCCGAGCTGCGGGACCAGGCGGTGGCGCTCGAAGAAGAGGTCGTCGCGCTGCGGCGGCGCCTGCAGGACGCGCCCAAGCGGGTCCGCACGCTCGAGGAGCGGCTGCTCGAGACCAAAGGTCAGCTCTCCCAGGCGGTGAGCCAGAACGAGAAGCTCACCTACACCTTGCGCGAGGCGCGGGACCACATAGCCGCGCTGCGCGAGGAGGTCGACAAGCTCACCCAGCCGCCCAACGCCTACGGCGTGGTGCTGGCCACCAACGACGACGACACCGTGGATGTGCACTCCGGCGGTCGCAAGATGCGGGTGTCGGTGCTGCCCGAGGTGGCGCCGCAGCTCAAGCGGGGCAGCGAGGTAGTCCTCAACGAGTCCCTCAGCGTGGTCATGGCCCGCGGCACCGACATGACCGGTGAGGTCGTGACCGTCAAGGAGCTGATGGGCGACGGGCGGGCCGTCGTGGTGGGCCGCGCCGATGACGAGCGGGTCTGCGACCTGGTCGAAGGACTGCTCGACGCGCCCCTCCGCTCGGGTGATTCGGTGCTCATGGATCCCCGTTCGAACCTGCTGCTCGAGAAGCTGGCCCGCGCCGAGGTCGAGGAGCTGGTCCTGGAAGAGGTGCCCGACATCGGCTACGATGATGTCGGTGGGCTCGATGACCAGATCGAGCAGATCGCCGACGCTGTGGAGCTTCCGTTCCTGCACCAGGACCTGTTCGCCGAGCACAAGCTGCCGGCCCCCAAGGGCATCTTGCTGTACGGCCCCCCCGGTTGCGGTAAGACGCTCATCGCCAAGGCGGTGGCCAACAGCCTGGCCAAGAAGGTGGCCGAGGTCTCCGGTGACAAGGAGGCCCGCAGCTACTTCCTGAACATCAAAGGCCCGGAGCTGCTCAACAAGTACGTGGGCGAGACCGAGCGCCAGATCCGGTTGGTCTTCCAGCGGGCCCGAGAGAAGTCCGACGAAGGCTGGCCGGTCATCGTCTTCTTCGACGAGATGGACTCCATGTTCCGCACCCGCGGCACCGGCATCAGCTCCGACATGGAGAGCACCATCGTCCCCCAGCTCCTGGCCGAGATCGACGGGGTGGAGACCCTGAAGAACGTCATCGTCATCGGCGCCTCCAACCGTGAAGACCTCATCGACCCGGCCATCCTGCGTCCTGGCCGCCTCGACGTGAAGATCAAGATCGAGCGTCCCAACGCCGAGGCCGCCGCCCAGATCTTCGGCCGCTACCTGACCCATGACCTGCCCCTGGACGCCGACGAGGTGGCGTCGCTGGGCGGCGGTGACGCCGAGAAGTGTGTGCGCTCCATGATCGAGACCACCGTCTCCGAGATGTACCGCGATGACGAGTCCAACCAGTTCCTGGAGGTGACCTACCAGAACGGCGACAAGGAGATCATGTACTTCAAGGACTTCAGCTCCGGCGCCATGATCGAGAACATCGTGCGCCGGGCCAAGAAGCTGGCCATCAAGCGCCTGCTGGCCACCGGCAACCGCGGCATCCGCACCGACGACCTCATCGCCTCCATCCACCAGGAGTACAAGGAGCACGAAGATCTGCCCAACACGACCAACCCCGACGACTGGGCCAAGATCTCGGGCAAGAAGGGCGAGCGGATCGTCTACGTGCGGACCCTCGTAAAGCGCGAGGAGACCGAGCAACCCGAAGGCGGCCGCTCCATCGAGCGGGTCGCCACCGGCCAGTACCTGTAGCTTTCGCATCAACTTGTACTGAACGCGCCGGTGCCAACCCACCGAGAGGGCGGGCGGGCACCGGATCGGGTTCGAGGATGGGTCAGCTCTTGGTGGCGGTGATGATGACCCGGCGGTTCTTGGCTCGGCCGTCGGGGTTGTCGGAGCCGTCGGGGTTTTCGTTCGGCTCGATCGGCACCTTCTCGCCGTAGCCGGTGGCGACGATGCGGCCGGTGTCGATGCCACCGGCGGTGGCCAGGAACCGCTTGACCGCCTCCGCCCGCTGCTCGGACAGCGTCTGGTTGGAAGCGTCGTCGCCGATGGCGTCGGTGTGGCCGTCCACCTTGACGGGGCCGTCGGGGTAGTTCTTCTTCAGGTCATCGGCCACTGCTTGCAGGCTCTGGACGGCGTCGGGCTTGAGGTCGGCCTTGCCGAAGTCGAACAACACGTCGGTGGAGGCGAAGTACGAGGTGGTGTTGTCGTTGCCGTACTTCTGGGTGTTGCCGGCGTCGGGGAGCTCGATGGCGTCGAGGTACACCGCGTCGACGTACACCGCATCTACGTAGACGGCGTCGATGTACGCCGCATCGACGTAGACACTGTCGAGGTAGTCGCCGTTGATCGTCTCGGCCGGCCGGGAACCAGCGGCCCTGGACAGTGCCGCACGGGAGGCGGCGGGGCGGGAGACTGCTGGCCGTGAGAGCGCCTCGATCGATGTATCGCCTGGCTTGGGCGCCGGCCGGCACACCTGCGGGGTGGTTTGGGCGGATGCCTGGTCGCCGCTCACGCTGTCGCCGTTGATGGTCTCACCGTTGACGTGCTTGCCACCGATGTCGAGCGACGGGATCTTGAAGCCGGGGATCGACATGGGCGGGATGCGGATGGCGGTGATGTCGACCCGGCCCAGGCAGCCGCCGGGCGCGTCATAGCGGATCACACAGCCGCCGTCGACCACCTGCTCGGGGGTCTTGAAGGCTCCTACGGTGAAGCCGGGGACCTTGTGGCCGCCAACGGTCGTGGAGTCGATGTGGGTCGCCTCCTGGACGTGGGCTTCGATGACGGTGTCAGGTTCTTGCTCGATGGTCTTGCCCGGTCCGGCCTTGCACTCGTCGGCCACGACCAGCGTGCCGTCGGCGGCGTTGCCCTTGGGGTTGGTGGTCGGGCTGGTGTCGCTGGTGCTGCTGTCGGAGCCAGTGGTGTTCGGCGACCGGTCAGGGCGGGTGCGGGAGGAGGAGGACGATCCCGACGAGCCCGAATCGGAGGCCGCGGTGCCGCTGGTGTCGGAGCGCCCGGTGTTGACGTCCGCCGCCGGGGTACGGGTGCTGGCTCGCTCCGAGCGCAGCGAAGCGGTGCAGCCGGCGGTGGCCAGCACCAGCGCCAGCCCGGCGGCGGCGACGGCTCGATGCCGCCGGCCGGATGGTCGGAGCCTTTTATCGGGGGAAGGTTCGGTGCTCATGTTGCCTACTCCTCGGTGGGGATCGGTACCCGTTCAGGAGACCTCTTCAACGCCATGTCCGGCCATGGGGGACGCCCCCCACAGCACTAGCGGAACAACCAGGCGGTGGCGGCCACCCCCACGACCGCGGCGGAGATGGCGGCCAGCGCTCGGGACCGCAGGTCGGGCAGGAGCCCGCGCCGAACTGCCGCCACCATGGCCAGAGCCAGCAAGGCGCAAGCGGCGACCAGGTAGGAGATCCGCCGGCCGTTCAAGCTGAACGGCAACAGCCCGGAGAGCTGCGACACCGCCTCTACCACCGCCCCCGCTACAACGGCGGCGATGACCATTTCCAGTCCCGGGCGGGGCCGGAGCAACCCATTCGAACGGGAGGTTCGAGCGGGGACGCCGCCCGACCCCGCCCTCTTCCGCTTGGTCGGCGCACGAGTTGCGCCGCCCGCGGCCGTGCGGGCCGCGGCGCCCGTCGGCAGCGCCGCAAGGGAGGTGGGAGCTATCGGCGCCGGCGGGGCAGGGGCGGCCGCGGTTGGAGCGAAGGGTGCCGTGGCCGGCGGGGCGGTGAGTGCCGCCAACCCAGGCGCGGGCGCCGGATCGGTGGGAGCGGCGGGAGCGGTGGCGCTGGTCGGCACCGGCGGGGGCGGTTGAGACGGCCGCGGTGGTGGCGGCGGTGGTGGCAGCTCGAGCCGGGCGGCCAACGCAGTGAGCAGGTCGACCAGTTCGGCGGCAGTGGCCCGGTCGCGAGGTTTGGTGGCCAGGCACCGCCGGTCGATCAGCTCACCGAGGGCCGGATCCAGTTCAGGGGCGGGTAGGCGGTCACCTCGCAGAACGGCGGCGTAGCGGAGTTGGGGATCGGCGCCCACGAACGGGTGCCGTCCCGTAGCCGCCCCCCACAGAGCCACGCCGAGGGACCACACGTCGGCCGAGCGGTGGAGGCGGATGCCGACCTCGGCGGCGGAGAGCTCCGGCGGCCGGTAGTCGAGCGTGGCGCCAGCGGTCAGCGCGTAGGAGCCGTGCAAGGCGGCGGTCACCCCGAAGTCACCGAGCTTCCACTCGTCGCCGACCAGCAGGATGTTCGCTGGCTTCACGTCGCCATGAAGGCGGTCTAGCTCGTGCAGCGCAGCCAGGCCCGACGCCACGTGGGCGCCGATGCGGGCCACCTCGACCGCCGGGATGCGGCCCCGACGGGCCAGCTCGCCGGCCAGATCGGTGTCGGCGCGCTCCATGACGAACACGACGCAGCCCCGGAGCGGACCTTCCTCGACATCGAAGGCGTCGTCGCCGCGCAGCAAGTGCGGGTGCCGGACCCGACGCAGGACTTCGAACTCACTCATCAGCGAGCTGCGCGCCCCCGAGGAGAGGATCGGGTCGAAGACCTTCAGCGCCCTGGACGGCTCGCCCACCACCCAGGACGAACGGCGACCCTCGAACACCTGCCCGTAGGCGCCGCGCGCGATGAAGCGATCGATCCGCCATTCCCGGATGTGGCTGCCGGGCAGGATCCGATCGACGGGCCCCGCCCCGGGAGGGACTTCGGTCACCCGCCCTCCGGCCGCTCGGCCGGCGCGGTGATGAGGTCCAGGTCCGCCGCTGTCACCGTCCCGGTCCGCAGCGCCAGGTCGACCAGCAGGTGAGCGGCGTCGCGCACCTCCAGCCCGGCAGCGGAGACACCGCGGGGGTCATCGCCGCCGATGCCGACCCGCTGGCGGACGTGGGCCAGCCGCCGCTCGACCGCTTTGGCGGTCACCCGTTCGGCCTCACTGTCCAAGCGGTTGAGGGTACGGGCGATCTCGGCGGCGGTGGCCACCCCCGTAGTGCCCGGCCGGCGGAGTTGCGGCTCGCACAGCGCCACCAACGCCCGGAAGTACCCGGTCCCTCGAGCCAGCGCCAAGCCTTGCTCGGTGTCGCCCCCGACTGCCGGTGGACCGGCCCTGCCCGATCCGTCGGCCGGGTCGGCCGCCGTCTCCAGCTCGAAACCGGACACCTGGTTGCCGGTGGCGATCTCCACCCGGCACCGCGGCCACGGAACCCGCAGCGAGCGCCCGGGCGCCACCTCGGTCCGGCCGCCGCCGTTGACCTCGAGCAGCCGCAGGTGCAGCCATCGTCCGGTGTTCTCCAGGACCCAGCCGTCACTCAACGCCCGCAGCAGCCCGGCGCGGGCGTGCAGCGCCGGGTCGTCAGCTAGCGCCAGGTGAGGCGTCGATCCGTCTCCCTCGCAGCCGCTCTCCCCTTCGACGGTTCGGCCAAAGGTGAGGGACTGGTCCGGGCCCAACACGGAGGTCTCGCCCTGGTGGCGGATGGTCACGTCGGTGGTGGTCATGGGATGAGGAGGCAGAGCGGGCTCCGTTCCGAATCTACCCGGGCTACTTTGGCCCACTCGGCCTGCGGCCTCGCCGGGCCTGGCTTCGCCATGAAACCCAGGCGCTTGCGGCTGCTCCGCCGTGTTGCTGGTCCCGCTCGGGCTTCGCCCTCGCCGGGCGTGGCCTCGCCATGAAGCCCACGCGTTCCCCGCTGCTCCGCCTTGCGGACTGCGCAGCCTCAGGCATGGCTCCGGCGCGCCAGCGAGGGAAGCGCCAGCGACGAGTTGGGAGCGAGCGCCGCAGGTGCTCGCCATCAATATGTGACCGGTAGGGTCGAACGGTGGCTGTGCCCAAGATCTGCGGTATCGAGACCGAGTACGGGATCGTGCTGCGGGGCGCCGGCGAGTCCAACCCGATCATGGCCAGCTCCATGCTCATCAACGCCTACATCGGTGACCGCCAGCGCTCTCCGGTGGGTCCCTCGCCCAAGGTCGGGTGGGACTTCGAGGACGAATCGCCGGGCACCGACGCTCGCGGCTTCACCCCCGACGACGCCATGGCTCCCGAGGTGGAGACCCACCTGGTCAACGTGGTGCTCACCAACGGTGCGCGCTACTACGTCGACCACGCCCACCCGGAGCTCTCGACCCCGGAGTGCACCAACGCCCGGGACGTGGTGGTGTTCGACAAGTCGGCCGAGCGCATCCTGCGTCGCTCCATGGAGGCGGCGGCCCGGCTGCTCCCAGACGGCCAGGAGATCGTCGTCCACAAGAACAACTCCGACGGCAAGGGCAACTCCTACGGCTGTCATGAGAACTACCTCATGGACCGGTCGGTCCCGTTCCACCGCATCGTCGGCCACGCCACCGCCCACTTCGTCAGCCGCCAGATCTTCACCGGCGCCGGCAAGATCGGGTGCGAGGCGCCGCACGCCCCCGCCGATCAGATCGGTTTCCAGCTCACCCAGCGGGCCGACTTCTTCGAGGCCGAGGTAGGGCTCGAGACCACCCTCAAGCGACCGATCATCAACACCCGCGACGAGCCCCACGCCGACGCCCAGAAGTACCGCCGCCTCCACGTCATCGTCGGCGACGCCAACCTGTCCGAGGTCGCCACCTTCCTGAAGGTCGGAACCACCGCCATCGTGCTGGCCATGGTCGAAGACGACTTCTTGCCCCGGGACTTCACCTTCCAGTCGCCGGTGCGGGCCATGCGCCGCGTCTCCTACGACATCGGCCTGGCCGAGCCGCTGGCGCTGGCCGACGGCACCACCGCCACCGCCCTCGAGATTCAATGGGAGCTGCTGGACAGGGCCCGCAAGTACAGCGAGGAGCGTGGGCTGGAGGTGGCCGGCGGCGAGATCGCCACCGAAGTGCTGCGCCGCTGGGAGCAGGTCCTGAGCGGTCTCGAATCCGACCCCGACTCGCTGGCTGACCAGCTCGACTGGGTGGCCAAGAAGCGACTGCTCGACGCCTACCGCGAGCGGGAGAACCTGGAGTGGACCTCGCCCAAGCTCAGCGCCCTGGCCCTCCAGTACCACGACCTCCGAGACGGCCGTTCGCTGTTCGAACGGCTAGGCGTGCAGCGCCTCAGCACCGACGCTGAGGTGGAGCGGGGCATGACCGAACCGCCGCCCGACACCAGGGCCTACTTCCGGGGACGGTGCCTGCAGAAGTGGGCGGAGCACATCGTCGCCGCCAACTGGGACTCCATGGTGTTCGACGTGGGCGACGACCCCCTTCGGCGGGTGCCGATGATGGAACCCGGTCGGGGAACCGAGGCGCACGTCGGTACGTTGTTGGACACATGCACCACGCCGGCCGAACTGCTCGACAAACTGGGCTCGTGATCGACACCGGCGCCATGCGAGAGGAACGATCGAATGGCTGAACAAGAACGCAAGCAACGCACCACCGGCACCAGCGGCAAGTCGCGCGACGTGGATGAGGTCGCCGATGCGCCGGCCACGTCAGAGAGCGGCGAGAAGCTGAAGGCCGAGATGGACGACCTGCTCGACGAGATCGACGAGGTCCTGGAGACCAACGCCGAGGACTTCGTCAAGTCATACGTCCAGAAGGGCGGCCAGTAGCCTCCGTCGCCGTGACCCTGCCCCAATTCTCCCCGGGCGACGATCCCGGGCCCCATTTCGCGGAACTGCTTCGCCGTCTCGATCTCGTGCCGCCCTCGTTGACCGAAGCCATCACCGACCCGTTGGCCATCACCCATGGCACCACCGTGGTCAGCATCCGCTACGCCGACGGCGTGCTCATGGCTGGCGACCGGCGGGCCACCTCGGGCAACTTGATCAGCCACCGCACCATGGAGAAGGTCTTCCCCGCCGACCGCCACTCCGGTGTCGGCATCGCCGGTGCCGCTGGCCCCGCCGTGGACATGGTCAAGCTCTTCCAACTGCAGCTCGAGCACTACGAGAAGGTCGAAGGCGTCCAGCTCAGCCTCGAAGGCAAGGCCAACCAGCTCAGCCAGATGGTCCGCAGCAACCTGCCGGCCGCCATGCAGGGCCTAGCCGTCGTGCCCATCTTCGCCGGCTACGACCTGCGCCGGCAGACCGGTCGCCTGTTCCAGTACGACATCACCGGCGGCCGCTACGAGGAGTCCAACCACGCCGCCACGGGCTCTGGCAGCCTTCACGCCGGCACCGTCATCAAGCTCGGCTACCGCGACGGCCTCGACCGCTCCGAGGTCGTCGACCTGGCCCTATCGGCGTTGTTCGAGGCAGCCGACGAGGACTCCGCCACCGGCGGCCCGGACCCGCTCCGGGGCATCTACCCGCTGGTCGCCACCATCACCGCTGCCGGGTTCGAACAGCTTTCCGACGCCGAGATCGCCGAGCGGTTCGAAGGCCTCACCGACGCCCTCCGTGCCCGCCAAGGTCCGGTGGCGGCCGGGGGGACGGAGCCGACCACCGGAGGTATCGAGACGCGAGGGGGTGGTGGCTGATGTCCATGCCCTTCTATGTCGCGCCGGAACAGGTGATGAAGGACCGGGCCGATTACGCCCGCAAGGGCATCGCCCGCGGCCGTGCCCTGGTCGGGCTGGTCTGCGCCCCAGGCATCCTCATCGTGGCCGAGAACCGGTCCAGCACCCTGCGCAAGGTCAGCGAGATCTACGACCGCATCGCCTTCGCCGGAGTGGGGAAGTACAACGAGTTCGACCAGCTCCGCATCGCCGGTGTTCGCCACGCCGACCTCAAGGGCTACAGCTTCAGCCGCGAGGACGTTGACGCCCGCAGCTTGGCCAACCAGTACGCCCAGATCCTCGGCCAGGTCTTCACCCACGAGATGAAGCCCATGGAGGTCGAGATCCTGGTGGCCGAGGTCGGAGCCGAGGCCGGCGCCGACCAGCTGTACCACCTGCTCTACGACGGCACGGTCATGGATGAGAGCCGCTACTGCGTGCTGGGCGGCGACGCCGACGCCATCGATGAGCGCATGAAGGACTCGTGGTCGGCCGACATGGCTCTCGAAGGAGCGTTGGAGATCGCCGTGGCATCACTGTCCGGCCCGGACCGGACCCTGGGGGCGGCGGACCTTGAGGTCGCCCTACTGGCCCGGTCCAACGGCCGCCGCACCTTCCGCCGCCTGGCCGACCCCGAGGTGGCGGCGGTGGTGGGGGAGAGCAGCGCCGAAGACGTTCCCAACCAGGCCGCCCAGGTGACCGATGCCGGCAGCGCCACCGAACCGCCCGAGGCGGCAGCCGGCGGCGATCCTGCCTGAGCCGGCCCAGATCCGCCCCCGGTAGCATCTGCTCATGGCCCCCTACACGATCCGCCTGATCGGTGACCCGGTGCTGAAGCAGCCTGCGGCTGAGGTGACCGACATCGACGCCAAGCTGGCCCGCCTGGCCGAGGACATGCTGGCCACCATGTACGACGCTCCCGGATTGGGGCTCGCCGCCCCCCAGGTGGGTGTGCAGAAGCGCCTCTTCGTCTATGACTTGCAGGACGAGCAGGGACCCAAGGTGATGGTCAACCCCACCATCACCGATACCGACGGCGAATGGACGTACGAGGAGGGTTGCCTGTCGGTGCCCGGCCTGTCGTGGGAGATCCTGCGGCCCAAGACCGTCCACGTCACCGGTCTTGACCTCGACGGCAACGAGGTGTCCCTCGAGGCCGACGATGTGGCCGCCCGCATGTTCCAGCACGAGCTCGACCACCTCAACGGTGTGCTGCTCATCGAACGGCTCGACGCCGATCAGAAGAAGCAGGCCAAGCGCACCATCCGGGAGCTGGCCATGGGCATCGAGCCCCAAGCGGTTGCCGGCTCAGGGCTCTCGTTCTACTGAGCCAGCCTCCTCCCGAGCATCCCCAACGCCTGGCGTACCTCGGGACGCCGGACGTGGCCGTCGCCCCTCTGCGAGCACTGATCACTGCCGGGTTCGAAATCCCGGTGGTGATCACCCGGCCCGACAAGCGGCGTGGCCGGGGAAGCGGGGCGTCGCCGAGCCCGGTCAAAGCGGTGGCCGCCGAGCTCGGCCTGCATGTCAGCCACGATCTTTCCGAGGCGACCTCGGCCGGGGCAGAGGTGGGGGTGGTGGTGGCCTACGGGCGAATCATCCCGGTGGCCGTGCTCGAGGCGCTGCCCATGGTCAACCTGCACTTCTCGCTGCTACCCCGCTGGCGGGGAGCGGCGCCGGTCGAGCGGGCCGTCCTGGCTGGCGACCAGGTCACGGGGGTGTGCGTCATGGAGGTGGAAGAGACGCTGGACACCGGTGCCGTCTACCGTCGACAAGAGGTACCGATCGGGTCGTCACAGACAGCCGCCGAGCTGCGCTCCGAACTGGTCACGGTCGGCGCCGGCCTGCTGGTCGAGACCTTGCGAGCCGGTCTGATCGAGCCGGAGCCCCAAGCCGGCGAGCCGACCTACGCCGACAAGATCATCAACGAGGAGCTGCGTCTGGACTGGTCCCGCCCGGTGGTCGAACTCGACCGGGTGGTGCGGGTCGGCGGCGCATGGACGACGGTGGTCGGTAAGCGGCTCAAGGTTTGGCAGGCCGAGGTGAGCGACGACGCGGTCGAACGGCCATTGCCAGCCGGAACGGTGGAGGGTGACCGGGTGGCCACCGGTGTGGGCTGGCTGCGGCTGGTCACCGTGCAGCCGGAGGGCAAGGGCCGCCAAGCAGCCGCCGACTGGCTGCGGGGAGCCCGGCTCTCCGCCGGCGAACGGCTCGGCCGGTGACGGCGACGCCATGTTCGTGCACCCGAGCACCGGCGTGCGGCACGGCTCGTGATAGTGGCCACATCACCGTGACCCGACCACCGGCGAGCGGCTCGGCTTGTAACCCGGGCGGGCGGCTCGTCCGCCGGATCGACGTGCGGGTGGCTCGGCTCATGACGGTCTCGACATGGCCGTGACCCGAGCCTCGACGCCCTCGCGCCGGACCCGGTCCCGGCGCGCCGCGCCGTCGCCGAGCCTGACGACTTCGGCGCGTTCGGTGGCCCTAGCCGCACTGCTGCGGATCGAAGTCGACGGCGCCTTTGCCAACCTCGTGCTGCCCGGCCTGCTGGACGCTTCGGGCCTGGACGAACGCGACCGGGCGTACGCGACCGACCTGGTCTACGGCACCACCCGGTTGCGGCGCGCGTGTGACTGGTCGGCTGATCGGTTCGTGCAGCGAGATCTCGAGCCGGAGGTGCGTTGCGCCGTCCGGCTCGGGGTCTACCAGTTGCTCTCCGGCACGCCGGCCCACGCCGCAGTCGGAGAGACGGTGGCGGTGGCGCCGCTGCGGGCACGGGGCTTGGTCAACGCCGTGCTGCGAAAGGTGGCCGGCGCGCCGCCGGTCTGGCCCGATGACGCCACGCGCCTCAGCTACCCCGACTGGATCGTCGACCGGTTGGTCTCCGACCTGGGTCGGGACGATGCGATGGCTGCGCTTGAGCGCATGAACCAACCGGCCGCCGTCAACGAACGTGCGGACGGCTACGTGCAGGATCGCGGCAGCCAGCTGGTGGTCGAAGCCGTCGCTGCCGAGCCGGGGTCTGTCGTGGTCGACGTTTGTGCCGCCCCGGGCGGCAAGGCCACCGGCCTGGCCGCCCGGGGGGCGAGGGTGGTCGCCCTGGACATCCGGCCCGGTCGGGTCGGCCTCGTCGAAGCCAACGCCGCCCGGCTCCGCCTCGACCCGTCGCAACTGTCGGTCGTCGTCGCCGACGGGCTCTCCCCGCCGTTGCGCCCCAGTGCGGTGGACGCCGTGCTGGTCGATGCGCCGTGTACGGGCCTGGGCTCGCTCCGGCGCCGGGCCGACGCCCGCTGGCGCATCGTCCCCGAAGCGGCCGACCGGCTGGCCAGCCTGCAAGTCCACTTGCTCCACGCCGCCGCCCGGCTGGTCCGACCCGGCGGCACGCTGATCTACAGCGTGTGCACCCTCACCGCCGCCGAGACGGTCGAGGTGGCCGCACGCTTCGGCGGCGCACATGCGGACTTCGAGCCGTTGCCGCCCCCGACCGGCCCGTGGGCGACCGCCCGAGGAGGGCGGGGCGCGCTACTCCTGCCCCAAGCGGCCGACACCGACGGGATGTACCTGCATCGGTGGAGCCGCACCGGGTCCTCGCCATGAACGCAGCGAATGACCTGTTCGCCCGCATCGTGGTGGTGTCCGACGGTGCCTTCGCCGGTACCCGAGATGACAAGGCTGGTCCGCGGCTGGTCGGGCGGCTGCGCCAGGCCGGGTTCTCGGTCGAAGGGCCCACTGTCGTCGCCGACGGTGTCGAGTCCGTGGCCGGCGCCCTGCGCATGGCCACGGGAGACTTCACCGGTTTGGTCGTCACCACCGGGGGGACGGGGTTCGGGCCCCGTGACCTAACTCCTGAAGGCACTCGGGAGGTGTTGGACCGGGAGGCGCCCGGGCTGGCCGAGGCCATGCGCCTCGTGAACCCCCTCGGTCGCCTGTCGCGAGCCATGGCCGGCGTGGCCGGCACCGCGCTGGTGCTCAACCTGCCCGGCTCCCCGAACGGCGCCGTCGAGTGCCTCGACGCCGTCCTCGACGTCGTCCCCCACGCCCTGGCCCTCCTCCGCGGCGACCACCCGCACTGAACCCTTCGCGGCTGTTGACGCTTGGGGAGCAATCGACGTGCTGACGGTCACCGTCACACTCCCGGGCAGGAAGACCAGGCGCGGGCGGCAAAGTCGCGCCGGATCCGATTGGCGAAGCGGCGGGCGTGTCGTTCACCGCCAGAGGCAAGGAGCACGGCGAAGATGGCGCCGCTGAGTCGGCCCACCACGTCTTCGCGCCGAGTGCCAACGACTAGGAGGTCAGCGACGTCGGCCAGGATCCCGTCGGTGACCTGCCTGCCATGGGTGGCGTTGAGCGCTCCGAAATCGTCGATGGCCACGATGACCAGCGCCCCTGGGGGAGGTCCGCCGGCAGCGTCGCGATCTTCGCTCCCGGTCCACGGCCTGCTCGACCACGCGCTGGGGCACTGGGTTGGGCTGGTCCTTGGGGCGGACATGGGGAACGCCTACCCATCCCGGCATTCCGCTATTCAAGAAGCTATGAAATGACATTTCGTACTATAGACCTCGGTATGCCTTTGGGCCTGCCGATCGCCGCCGGTACGCTCACCCGAAGTGAACTAAATGTGTCAAGCAAACCGAATGCCGCCCCTCGCGGGGTTGTTGGGTGAGAGTCCCGATCGGCGGTGAGAGCCCGCGAACCCCAGCCTCCGGGCCGGGGCCGATCCGGAGGAGTTCCGGAGCCGACGGTGTTCCGGGCAGCAGCATCGCTCGGTCAGTCCGGATGGAAGCGAGGTGGCGTGCGCAGCCATCTGTCGCGCGCGTCCACCCCACTTGGAGGTGACGTGGACGACGAGGCAGCGATGGACCGGGCGGTCGAGTTGGCCGCCTCGGTGCGCGGCACAACGTCGCCCAACCCCTGGGTGGGATGCGTGCTGCTCGGCTCCGACGGATCGGTCCTAGGCGAGGGGACCACCGCCCCGCCCGGCGGTCTGCACGCCGAGGCCGCCGCCCTGGCCCAGGCCCGTTCGGCCGGCCGCGACACCCACGGCGCCACTGCGGTCACGACCCTCGAACCGTGCTCACACCAAGGGCGGACCCCGGCGTGCGCCGATGCCTTGATCCGGGCTGGTGTGGCCCGAGTGGTGGCCGCCATCGAGGACCCCGATCAGCAGGTGGCCGGCCGGGGCACCGGCCGCCTCCGTGCTGCCGGCATCACCGTCGACATCGGACCGGCCGCCGCCGCAGTCGAGTCACAACTCGCGCCTTACCTGGTCCATCGGCGAACCGGCCGTCCGTTGGTCATCCTAAAGCTGGCGGCCAGCCTCGACGGCCGCACCGCCGCGCCCGACGGCACCAGCCAGTGGATCACCGGGCCCGAGGCTCGAGCGGACGCTCACTCGTTACGGGCTGAGAGTGACGCGGTGCTGGTCGGCGCCGGCACCGTCCGCGCCGACGACCCTTCCCTGACCGTTCGCCACGTCGAGGGCCGCAACCCGCTGCGGGTCGTGCTCGGCCACGCCCCTGGCGGCGCCGCTATCCACCCGTGCTTGGAGTTGGGCGGAGACCTCGATGAAGTCCTCGACCAGCTCGGTGGCAAGGGGGTGTTGCAGCTGTTGGTCGAAGGCGGTCCTACGGTGGCTGCCGCTTTCCACCGCGCCGCGCTGGTCGACCGCTACGTCTTCTACCTGGCGCCGGCCCTCTTCGGCGGTGACGACGCACGCGGCCTTTTCACCGGGCCCGGCGCCGCATCTATCGACGACGTCTGGCGGGGACGGATCGCGGGCCTGACCTCCTTGGGTGGCGACCTCCGCATCGACTTGCTCCCGGCGACCGGCCCCCAGGAGACCTGATGTTCACCGGCATCGTCGAAGAGCTCGGCACCGTGGTCAGCCTCAAAGCAGGACGCCTGCGCATCGCCGCCCGCACCGTGCTGCAGGACGCCTCCCTGGGTGATTCCATGGCCGTGAACGGCTGCTGCCTGACCGTGGTCGAATGGGGCGAGGACTGGTGGGAGGCCGACGTGTCCGAGGAGACCTTCGCCCGCACCAACCTCGGTGACCTGCGGACTGGGGACCCGGTCAACCTCGAACGTCCGGTCCGGCTGCAGGACCGTTTGGGCGGCCACCTGGTGCAGGGGCACGTCGACGCCGTCGGCCGCATCACCAGCCCGGCGCCGGATCTGGAGGTCGCCATACCCGCCGACCTGACCCGCTATCTGGTGGAGAAGGGCTCGATCACCGTCGACGGCATAAGCCTCACGGTGGTCCGCGCCGGGACCGACTCCTTCACCGTCGCCGTGATCCCCCACACCGCCGCCACCACCGCCCTGGGTACCAAGACCGCCGGAGACCCCGTCAACCTGGAGGTCGACGTAATGGCCAAGTATGCAGAACGACTCCTGGAAGGACATCTGCAATGAGCAGCGAGACCGACCCGACCGACCCGCCGCCGCTGCGTGCGGTGGAGCCGGAAACGCCGACCACCCTCGACGGCATCGAAGACGCCATCGACGCCATCGCGCGCGGGGAGATCGTGGTGGTCGTCGATGACGAGGACCGGGAGAACGAGGGTGACCTGGTCATGGCCGCCGAGCACGTGACGCCGGAGAAGATCGCGTTCTTCCTGCACCACACCTCCGGGTTCATCTGCGCGCCCATCACCTCCGAACGGGCTCAGGAGCTGGAGCTGCGGCCCATGGTCGAGCACAACACCGAGAGCATGCGCACCGCCTTTCTGGTGAGCGTCGACTACCTGCACGGGACGTCGACAGGCATCTCCGCCTTTGACCGGGCGGCCACCGTGCAAGCGCTGGTCGACCCCGCCACCCGGCCCGACGACCTGGCCCGACCCGGTCACGTCCTGCCGTTGGAGGCCCGCCAAGGCGGTGTACTCAAGCGGGCGGGCCACACGGAGGCCACCATCGATCTGACCCGCATGGCCGGCCTCTACCCCGCCGGCATCCTGTGCGAGATCGTCGACGACAAGAAGATGGGCATGGCTCGCCAGCCCGAGCTGCGCCGCTTCGCCACCGAACACGGTCTGCTCATGGTCTCCATCGCCGACCTGGTCCGCCACCGCCGCCAGAACGAGAAGCTGGTGCGCCGGGTGGCCGAGGCCCGCATCCCCACCAACTGGGGTGACTTCACCGCCCACGTCTTCGAGAGCGTGATCGACGGCGAGCAGCACGTCGCCCTGGTCAAGGGAGATCTGCAGGGTGAGGAGAACGTGCTGGTCCGGGTCCACAGCGAGTGTCTCACCGGCGACGTGTTCGGTTCGTTGCGCTGCGACTGCGGCGTGCAGCTGGACTCCGCCATGCAGCTGATCTCCGACGCCGGCGTCGGGGTGGTCGTGTACCTGCGGGGCCACGAGGGCCGGGGCATCGGCATCGGCCACAAGATCCGGGCGTACGGGTTGCAGGACGAGGGCCACGACACCGTCGACGCCAACGTCGCCCTGGGCCTGCCGGTCGACAGTCGCGAGTACGGCATCGGCGCCCAGATCCTGAACGACTTGGGCGTGACCACCATGCGCATCATCACCAACAACCCGGCCAAGTACGGGGGGCTCGAGGGCTTCGGTTTGGACATCGTCGAACGGGTGCCGTCGTTGACGCTGCCCAACCCCGAGAACATCGGCTACCTGCGGACCAAGCGCGAGCGGATGGGCCACCTGCTCGAGGGTCTCGACTGATGGCCAAGGACGTGGTCGCCAGCGGGCGCCGGCCGCCGGAGCTCGACGGCGCCGGCCTGCGGGTGGCGGTGGTCTGCGGGCGCTTCAACGATCACGTCACCGTCCGCTTGCTGGAAGGCTGCCGAAGGGGGCTGAGGACGGCGGCGGTCGATCCCGTCGACATCACCGAGATCTGGGTCCCAGGTGCCTTTGAGATACCGCTGGCCGCCAAGGCCTTCGCCGGGGCCGGCGAGGTGGACGCGGTGATCGGCCTCGGCTGCGTGATCCGGGGCGAGACCACCCACTACGAGACCGTCGCCGGGGAATGCGCCGCCGGCATCCAGAGGGTGCAGCTCGACACCGGCGTTCCCTGCGTGTTCGGCGTCCTGACCACCGAAGACCTCGACCAGGCGTTGTCGCGATCCGAAGCCGCCGGGAGCCACAACGTGGGCGAAGAGGCAGCGGCCACGGCCGTGGAGATGGCCCGCCTGGTGGCTCGGATCGCCAAGGGCCGCGACGTCTGAGCAAACCGGCCTGCAGTTCGCCGGAAAGCTCGGAACCAACCGCTTGTATCGTCCCGCTCATGTCGTTGCCTGAACCCGGTCCTGATCGCACGTGTCTCGTCACCGGCGCCTCATCGGGCATCGGTCAGGAGATCGCTCGCCTGCTGGCGGCGCGGGGCTTCGGCGTCACCCTGGTGGCGCGGCGGGCCGAGAAGCTGAAGGAGCTGGCCGGCGAACTTTCCGCCGCCCACCGGGTGCGCGCAGAGGTCCTGCCTGCCGACCTGGCCGACGTCGATGCCAGGGCGGCGCTGGTGCCGGCCATCGCGGAGCTGGGGTTGCGCGTCGACGTCCTGGTCAACAACGCCGGCTCCAGCACGATGGGACCGATCCGCACCTCCGATGCGGCGGCGGAGATCAACATGCTGCGCACCAACGTCGAAGCCCCCGCCCACCTCTGTTCGTTGTTCGTCCCCGGCATGGCCGATCGGGGCCGGGGCGCAGTGCTCAACGTCGCCTCGACCGCCGCCTTCCAACCTCTGCCGGGTCAGGCCGGTTACGGCGCGACCAAGGCCTTCGTGCTCTCCTACACCAACGCTTTGCGCGCCGAGCTGGCGGGCACCGGCGTGTCGGTGACGGCGCTGTGTCCGGGACCGGTGGAGACGGGCTTCGGCCAGGCCGCGGGACTGACCGACGAAGAAGCCAGCGGCTCGCTGCCCAAGATGATGTGGGTCCCGGCCGCCGAGGTGGCTAAGGCGGCGGTGGACGGGCTCGACGCCGGCCGCCGGGTGGTGATCCCCGGCCGGGCCAACAAGCTCGGCGCCGCCGCCGGCTACCTTGTCCCCCGCAAGTTGCTGCTGCCGATCCTGGCCCGTCAGCACCCCTCCTTGAAGTAGCCGCTCGGGTGACCCAGCGGGCCTGGACCAACCCGCTTCGGGCGGGTGAGGGCCGACCGGTAGCGTCGACGCGGTGCTCAAGCTGGTGCTGCCCAAAGGTTCGTTGGAGAAGGCGACGCTCGAGCTGTTCGAATCTGCCGACCTGGCGGTCAACCGCAGTTCGGCCGTCGACTACAAGGCGAGCATCGACGATCCCCGCATCGACGAGGTCCGCATCCTGCGCCCCCAGGAGATCCCCGGCTATGTGGCTGAAGGGCTCTTCGACGTCGGCGTCACCGGCCGCGACTGGATCGAGGAGACCGCCTCCAAGGTCGAATCGCTGTGCGAGATGCACTACTCGAAGGCGACGGCGCGGCCCATCAGGATGGTGGTGGCGGTGGCCGGTGATTCGCCCGTGCGGCGCGTCCAAGACCTACACCACGGCGTCCGGGTGTCGACCGAATACCCGGGAGTCACCCGACGGTTCTTCGAGTCCCACGGCATCGACGCCGACATCCGCCTGTCCTACGGGGCCACCGAGGCCAAAATTCCCGACATCGTCGACTGCATCGTCGAGATCACCGAGACCGGCCGGGCGCTGCGAGCCGCCGGACTGCGCGAGATCGGCCAGATCCTGCAGAGCTACACCGAGCTCATCGCCAACCGTGAGAGCTACGCCGATCCGGACAAGCAACACGCCATGCACCAGATCCGCACGCTGCTGGAAGGGACCCTCGAGGCCCGCGGTCAGGTCCTGGTGAAGCTGAACGTGGGCCGCGACGACCTCGACGCGGTGATCGCCCTGCTACCAGCACTCAAGTCGCCCACCGTCGCTGAGCTGCACCGGGGGAGCGGCTACGCGGTCGAGGCGGTGGTGCAGAAGCGCCAGATCAACACGCTGATCCCCGCCCTGTCCGAGGCCGGGGCCAGCGGCATCCTCGAGCTGCCGATCGCCAAGATCGTCCACTGATGGCGGCGCCGTTCCGCACCGCCGCCGGTTCGGTGACCTCCTTCGACGACCTGGTGGGCACCGGGATGGTGGGCGCCGCCGACGGTTCCGAATGGCCGTTCCACTGCACCGCCATGGCCGACGGCACCCGCACCATCGATCCCGGAACCGTGGTCACCTTCCGCCTGGTCGCCGGCCACCACGGCCGCTGGGAAGCCACAGACCTGGTTTCGGTCGGCAACCGGACTCAGCGGTGAACACCGACGAACTGATTGGCGGCGGAAGGGGGGAGCGCGAGGGGGGAGGATCCTTCGTCCCCCCTCGCCCGGTGCCGATCCGGCTCCGCCGGTCGGCGCCGCAAGAGCCGCCGGCCGGAGGCCGTCCGCCCAACTCGATCAGCAACCTCCGGTTGCTGTTCGACTACCGCTGTGCCAGCGCCAGGCGCTGGCGACGATGTCGGCCAGCGAGCGTTCGGGCTTCCAACCGAGCAGCGCCGCCGCCTTGCGGTTGTCGCCGTAGACCTGCACGGGGTCTCCGGGCCGCCGGTCGCCGTAGACCACCGGGACCTGCCGACCGCTGGCTGCCTGGGCCTGATCGATGACCTGCTGGACCGATGACCCGGTCCCGGTACCCAGGTTGATCGCCTCGCTGGCGCCGCCATCGGCCAGGTGGTCGAGAGCCCGAACATGGGCGTCGGCCAGGTCGTCGACGTGGACGTAGTCGCGGATGGCGGTGCCGTCCGCGGTGGGGTAGTCGGTCCCGAACACGGTCAGGGTGGGCACCGCCCCGAGCAGCGCCTTCATCACCAACGGCACCAGGTTCAGCGTGACGGTCCAATCTTCGCCGATCTGTGCGTCCTCGGAGGCGCCGGCGGCGTTGAAGTACCGGAGCCGTACCGACCGCAGTTCATGGCATGCGTCGTACCAATCGAGCATCTGCTCGACCATCCGCTTGCTCTCGCCGTAGGGGCTCTCCGGGTGCAACCGGTGATCCTCGGACACCGGCAGCTCGGTCGGAGTGCCGTACACCGCACAGCTGGAGGAGAACACGAAGCGGTCGACGCGGCACCGGGTCAAGGCGTGGAGCAGGGCGTTGGTTCCCCCGACGTTGTTGGCGAAGTAGCGCTCGGGTTGCTCCATGGACTCGCCCGCTGCCTTGTAGGCGGCGAAGTGCACGACCTCGTCGACGCCGTGCTCCTCGATCGTTCGGGCGACCAGGTCGGCGTCGGCGATGTCACCGACCACCAGCGGCGCGCCGAGCACGGCGTCGGCCCGTCCGAACTCCAACGAGTCGAGCACGACGACCTCTCGCCCACGCCGGCGCAGCATCCGGACGGTGTGCGAGCCGATGTACCCGGCCCCGCCGGTGACCATGGTGGTCACGCGCCGGCATCCGCCCCGGAGCCGGGAGTGTCGCTGACGGTGGAGCCGCCGACCGAGCCCTGGATCTGGACATAGGCCAGTCGCAACTGGTTGAGGGCGTCCTGCAGGGTGGGCTCGTCGGCGCCCAGCCGGCCTTCGACCGCACCCAGCAGCGCGGCAAACGCGTCGATAGCCACTTTGGACTCGGGCAGGTTTGGGGGCTGGGCGCCCAGGTGGATGGCCGCCAACTCGTACAGGCCCATGGCGTGGTTGGCCACCACGACCGCCGCCGGGACCGAAGCGAGTTGCTCGCGCACCTCGGCCATCTCGGTGGCCATGGCCTCCATCTCAGCCTGCTGCTCTGGGGTCAGGTCTTCGGGGTCCAAGCCGGCGGCCGCGGCGGCGCCGGTTGGAGCCGCCTGCGCCGGTTGGGGGTCGGGTTCGCGCCGGATGGGCCGCTCACCGTCTGGGGTCCACAGGCTCACCGGCGGAAGCGTCTTGCGGGCGAAAAGGTCATGACTGGTACCCTACGCCGACAACTGAACAGGGAAAGCGGGGCTCTGCCCCCACCTGGCCACCTCGGGTAACAGCCCGGCAGGTGCGTCCAGGTCGATCGAGGTACTGCTCCGGCACCCGCCGGAGCGTTGCGGACGTCGGCTCTCCCGGCGTCCGCTCCGTCGTTTTCCGCTGCGGTGCACGCCATCGGTAGCAACCATCTGATCGCGTCGGAAAGGACGTATGCACGTATGAGGAGTGACCGGCCATAGCTGCGCCGTCGAACAACGAGCCCCGGATCAACGATCGGATCCGGGCCCGAGAGGTCCGACTGGTCGGACCTGACGGGGACCAGATCGGCATCAAGACGTTGCCCGACGCCTTGACCTTCGCCCGGGACCTTGAGCTCGACCTGGTGGAGGTGGCCGACAAGGCGAACCCCCCGGTCTGTCGGGTCATGGACTACGGCAAGTTCAAATACGAGGCAGCGCAGAAGGCCAAGGAATCCCGGCGCAAGAGTGTGAACGTCTCCATCAAGGAGATGAAGTACCGCCCCAAGATCGGCGGCGGCGACTTCGACACCAAGACCCGCAAGGTCGAGGGGTTCCTGGCCGAAGGCCACAAGGTAAAGGTCACCATCATGTTCCGAGGCAGGGAGACCACCCACCCCGATCTGGGCCGCAACATCCTCGACCGGGTCGCTGACGCCGTCGCCGATGTCGGCAAGGTCGAGGTGTACCCCAAGCTCGACGGGCCCAGGAACATGATCATGGTGCTCGCTCCCGACCGCCGAGCCCAGGCCGCCCACGCCGCCGCCGAGAAGCGTGGCGACGGTGACGCCGAAGCCCCCATCGGCGCCAGCCCCGGTCCCACCTCCTCGCCCTTGCCCCCCGCCGTCGACCAGAACGGCTCTGCGCCCCCGACCTGATCCGGGCGCCACCGCCCCGAAGGAGCATCACAGCCATGCCCAAGATGAAGTCGCACAGCGGCGCCGCCAAGCGGTTCAAAGTGACCGGCAGCGGCAAGATCGTTCGCCGCAAGGCCTACAAGAACCACATCCTCGAGAAGAAGTCGCCCAAGCGCAAGCGCAACCTGTCCAAGGAGACCGAGCTCACTGGTGGCGACCGCGACCGGATGCGTCGCCTCCTCGGCATGTAGTCAACCGTCCGGTCCCAGATTCGCCGGGCTGCTTCTCGTCCACCCCGAAGAAAGGAAGTTCCGATGGCCAGGGTCAAGCGCGCCGTCCACAGCAAGAAACACCGCCGGGCCACCCTCGAGCGGGCCAAGGGTTACTACGGCAACAAGAGCCGTTCGTACCGGGCCGCAAACGAGCAGGTCATGCACTCCCTGCAGTACGCGTACCGCGACCGGCGGGCACGCAAGGGGGAGTTCCGCAAGCTCTGGATCCAGAGGATCAACGCCGCCTGCCGCCAGAACGGCATCAGCTACAGCCGCTTCATAAGCGGGCTCAAGCGGGCCGAGATCGAGGTCGACCGCAAGGTCTTGGCCGACCTGGCGGTGACCGACCCGGCCGCCTTTGCCGGTCTGGTCAAGGTGGCGTCTGAGGCAATGCCCGCCGCAACCTGAGCCAGCTGGTCCTGAACCGCGCCCTCCGGCCTCTGTCGGTGCACAACCCCCGGGTCAAGCGCCTGGTGCAGTTGGCGCGCCAGCGTTCGGCGCGAGACGACGCCAAGGTCCTCATAGCCGAAGGGCCGATCTTGGTGGCCGACGCGGCCGCCTCGGGCCTGGTGATCGAAGAGATCTTCGTCGAGGCCGCCGCCTCCGAAAGACCGGAGGTGGCGGCGGCCGTTGAAGCGGCGGTGGCCGCCGGTGCCCGCGCCTACATGTTGGACGGATCACTGAAGGGACGCGGCGCAGCTGTGACACCTAACGGACTCACCGCCGTGGTGGGCCGGCCGACCGCTCCACCACAGGGCCCGGTCCGCGCCGATGGCGACCTGGTCATGGTCCTGGTGGGCGTGGCTGATCCCGGCAACGTCGGCACGCTGATCCGGGTGGCGGAGGTGTGCGGTGCCAGCCGCGTGGTGGCGGCCACCGGCTCGGCCGACCCTTGGTCTCCCAAGTGCGTGCGGTCCTCGGCCGGCTCGGCCTTCCGAGTGCCCATCCAAACCGGCGTGACCGCCGAGGACGTCCTGACCGAGCTGGGTGCCCACGGCTACCGCCGGTTCGGGACCCGCGCCGGCGCCGGCGCCGGGTTCGACGACCTCCGCCTGAACGGCCCGATCGCGTTGGTGTTCGGCTCCGAAGCCCATGGCCTGCCCGGTGACCTGGACCATCTGCTGGATGAAGTGATCTCCATCCCCATGGCGGGCAGGGTCGAGTCCCTGAACGTGGCCATGGCCGGTGCGATCATGGGGTACAAGGTCTTTCGGGACCAGAACTCGGACCAGGAGGCGTGACCGTGCCGGCGGACCGCGAGAGCCGTTCCCCCGACGCCGGGGAGCCTCTCAACGCCATGGAGATCGTGTCGACGGTCAGCCATGAACTTCGCAGCCCGTTGACCTCGATCAAGGGCTTCACGTCGCTGCTGCTCAACCGCTGGGACCGGTTGCCGGACGATCAGAAGCGCATGTTGCTCGAGCAGGTCAACCATGACGCCGACCGGGTGACCCGCATGGTCGGCGAGTTGCTGGACATCAGCCGTTTGCAGATCGGGCGTCTGCACCTCCGGCCCCGGCTGGTCGACGTGGGCAGGGTGGCCGCTTCCGTCGTAGCCCGAGTTGGGGTCGTGTACCCCGAGTTGTCGGCCACCGTGGTGCTACCCGATGAGCCCGCCACCGTGTGGGCCGATGTCGACAAGGTCGAGCAGGTGCTGACGAACCTGGTCGAGAACGCCTGCAAGTACGCCGACCCCACCCAGGTGCGGGTCGAGGTGACGGCGACGGCCGACCCGGAGCCGGGCGTTCTGATCTGCGTCTTCGACCGGGGCGACGGCATCCCGGCCGGTGACCTGCCTCACGTCTTCGACCAGTTCTTCCAGCGCGACCACGGCCGCCCGACCGGCACCGGGCTGGGTCTATGGATCAGCCGGGGACTGGTGGAGGCCCACCGGGGTCGCATCTGGGCCGAGTCAGAGGTGGGCAAGGGCAGCACCTTCTGCTTCTTCCTGCCAGCCGGCGAGGCACCGGCCGACCCCGCCGAGAACTGATTTGGCGAGGTTCCGGCCGAACCGGCAGGGTTCGGGACGATGATCGAGGACATCGAGCGGGTCCGGTCCGAAGCCGCCGTCGCGGTGGCCGGCACGGTGACCCTCGAGGAGCTCCAGGCCCTCGACACCGAGTTGCTGGGCAAGCGATCGGCCTTGTCAGCCTTCAAGAAGCAGCTGGGTCAACTCGATCCTGACCAGCGCCGCCACGTCGGTCAGGCGCTCAACGCCGCCCAACAGCAAGTCCGTGACCTGCTGGCCGATCGCCGGGCGGCGTTGCAGACCGCCGCCCAGCACGCCCGCCTCGACGCCGAACGGCTCGACCTGACCGAAGTCATCCCCACCGTGCGGGCCGGGCACATCCATCTGGTGACCCAGGCCCTGAACCGTTTGGAGGATGTCTTCGTCGGGATGGGGTTCGTGGTGGCCGAAGGCCCGGAGGTCGAGGACGACTGGCACAACTTCGGTGCCCTCAACTTTCCGCCCGGGCACCCGGCCCGGGACATGTACGACACGCTGTACGTCGACTTGGGCGAACCCGGTTCGACACTGCTGCGCACCCACACGTCACCGGTCCAGATCCGGTTCATGGAGTCGCAGGGACCCCCGATCTATGCGGTCATGCCGGGACGGGTGTTCCGCAGCGACACCGCCGACGCCAGCCACATGCCGGTGTTCCACCAGATCGAGGGGCTGGTGGTCGACCGGGACATCACCTTCGGCCACTTGGCCGGCACCATCGACGCCTTCACCAAGGCCTACTTCGGCGGCGAGATCAACTCCCGGCTGCGGCCTTCGTATTTCCCGTTCACCGAGCCGTCGGCCGAGTTCGACATCAACTGCACCCAGTGCAAGGGCAGCGGGTGCAAGAGCTGCGGGTACGTCGGCTGGTTGGAGCTGGGCGGCTGCGGCATGGTCCACCCCAACGTCCTGGCGGCCGGCGGCGTTGACGCCGAGGAGTTCAGCGGGTTCGCCTTCGGCTTCGGCATCGACCGCCTGGCCACCGCCCGCCACGGCATCGACGACCTGCGCGACCTCTTCACCAACGACATCCGCTTCCTCGAGCAGTTCTGATGAAGGTGCTGCTGTCGTGGTTGCGGGAGTTCGCGCCGTTCGACCAACCGGCGGAGGTGCTGGGCGACACCATGAGCGACCTCGGCACGCCGGTCGAGTCCATGCAACGGGTGGGCCAGGGACTCGAGGGGATCGTGGTGGCCCAGGTGCTGGACCTCCGCCCCCACCCCAACGCCGACAAGATCCAGCTGGTCGACGTCGACGCCGGTGATGGCGAAGCAATGCAGATCTGCTGCGGCGCTTTCAACATGGTCGCCCGTGACCGGGTTCCCTTGGCCACCCTCGGAACCACCATGCCGAACGGCATGACCATCGAACGGCGCAAGCTGCGAGGCGAGTGGTCCAACGGCATGCTGTGCTCGGCGGCCGAGATCGGCCTCAGCGCCGACCACGCCGGCATCCTGATCTTGGACCCCTCAGGCGCCGCACCCGGCACACCGCTGGCCGACGCGCTGGGCCTGCGGGCCGACGTCCTCTACGACCTGGAGGTCAACCCCAACCGGCCTGACGCCATGTCCATCGCCGGTGTGGCCCGGGACCTGGCCGCCCGGCTGGGCTTGCCCTTCGCCATCCCCGAGCCGGCGGTGGTCGATACGGGTTCGGCCGCAAATACTCGACCGACGGTCGAGATCGTCGACGCCGACCTCTGCGGACGCTTCGCCCTCAAGGTGTTGGAGAACGTCAGCGTCGGTCCGTCACCGCAGTGGTTGGCCAACCGGCTGACGCTGCTCGGCATGCGCCCCATCAACAACCTGGTCGACATCTCCAACTACGTCATGCTCGAGCTCGGCCAGCCGAACCACCCGTACGACCGGTCCAAGGTCACCGGTGACGGCTTCCGCGTCCGCCGGGCACGCCATGGAGAAACGCTTGTCACCCTCGATGATGTCGAGCGCACCTTTACCGCCGACGATCTGTTGATCTGCGACGTCGGCGACGAGCCGGTCGGCATCGCCGGGATCATGGGCGGTGAGCGTTGCGAGATCAGTCCCTCCACCACCGACGTCCTGCTGGAGATGGCCTGGTTCCAACCGCTGTCGATCGCCAAGACCTCCCGGCGGCTGGGGCTGCGCAGCGAGGCGTCGGCGCGGTTCGAGAAGGGCTGCGACCCCGAGGTGATCGACCTGGCCGCCCAGCGCTTCGCCCAACTGGCCCGGGAGCTGGCCGGCGCCGCCAGCACCCCTGGCCTGATCGAGGATCGAGGCCAGCTGCCGCACCGGCCCCCAGTGCGGGTGCGCACCGAGCGGGTCAACCGCCTGCTGGGGACCGACCTCGAGCCGGCTGAGATCCGCGCCTGCCTGGACCCCATCGGCTTCGCCTGCCAACCCGTCGACGGTGACCACGAGGTGAGCATCCCGTCCTGGCGTTATGACAGCGCCGCCGAGATCGACGTGATCGAGGAGGTGGCGCGGCTCTACGGCTACGGCAACATCGCCCCCTCGGTGCCGCCGGCGAACCGCACCGGCCATCTCGATCAGCGCCAGCAGGAGCGCCGCCAGCTCCGCAACGCCCTGGTCGGTCTAGGTCTCTCCGAGGCCATGCCCCTGCCGTTCCTGGCTCCCGGACAGCTCACCCGGGCCGGGCTGGCCGACGACGGGATCACCCTGACCAACCCGTTGGTCGCCGAGGAGTCGGTACTGCGGACCTCGCTGCTACCCGGCCTGCTGGCGGCCGTGGGCTACAACGCCTCGCACCGCAACCAGGGGGTGGGCCTCTATGAACTGGGTCACGTGTTCAAGCAGCCCCCGGCTGGACAGCAGCTTCCTGACGAACAAGAGCACCTGGCGGTCGCCCTCGCCGACCGCGACGCAACAGACGCGGTGCAGGTGTGGCGGGTCCTGGCCGAGACACTGGCCGTTCCCGACGTGGAGCTCACCGCCGCCGAACGACCTGGACTTCACGCCACCCGTACGGCCGCCATCGTCGTGGCAGGCGTCGACGTCGGCGCGGTGGGCGAGGTCGATCCCGCCGTGCTGGCCGCCCACGAGATCCCAGGCCGGGTCGGCTGGCTGGAGGTCAGCCTCGACCGTCTCCTGGCCCAACCCCACGGCGAGCGGAACTACCGCAAGATCAGCCGGTTCCCGTCCAGCGACATGGACCTGGCCTTCGAGCTCGACGAGGGCGCCCCTGCGGCGAAGCTCGAAAGGGCCATCGCCGACGCCGCCGGGGACCTGCTGAGCGAGGTGCGGCTGATCGACGTGTTCCGCGGGCCGCCGGTGCCGGCAGGCCGCCGCAGCCTGGCCTACCGGCTCCGCCTCCAGGCGAGGAACCGCACGCTCACCAGCGAGGAGCTGGCTGGAGTGCGGGCCGGTTGCATCGCCACCGTCGAGGCGTCCCTGCCGGCCACTCTGAGGGCGTGAGCGGCGGGCAATCAATTCTCCGTTAAGAATTCGGATCGGCATTGGTCGCCAAGGGGAAGCGGTATTGACTGCCCGCCGTGACCCTCCTCGAAAAGCCGGAACTGGATCTGCACGGATCCGGTGACGGCGTCGCCCGACCGCTCCCGCCGCGGTCGAGCATCGACATCCCTGAGACGGGTCGCTACCGGCTGAAGCGCCGCCTGCTCGGGCCGCCGCTGACCACCGACCAGTTGGAACACGAGCGGCTCGGTAAGCCGACGGCCCTGGCGGTGTTCTCGTCCGACGCCCTGTCCTCCACGGCCTACGCGTCTGAGGAGATAATCCGAGTCCTGGTGCCGGTGATCGGTTTCGCCGCCTTCACCGCCTACCTCAACTGGATCACCTTCGCCATGGTCGGCGTGCTGGTCATCTTGATGTTCAGCTACCGCCAGACGATCAAGGCCTACCCGTCAGCCGGCGGCGCTTACATCGTCACCAAGGACAACTTGGGACTGCTCCCGGCCCAGGTGGCCGGTGTGGCCCTGCTGACCGACTACATCCTCACCGTGGCGGTCTCGGTGTCCGCCGGCGTAGCCGCCATGTACTCGGCCTTCCCAGCGATCTATCCGTACCGGGTCGGCATAGCCGTCTTGTTCATCGCCTTGATCGCCTGGGGCAACCTGCGTGGCGTCAAGGAGTCAGGCCGGCTGTTCGCCGTTCCCACTTACGCGTTCTTGATCTCGATGTTCACCATGATCATCGTGGGCGTCACCAGGCTGATCGTCAGCGGCCTCGACCACTCACCGATTCCCAAGGACCACATTGGCATAGCCGGCTCCAAAGGGGGTCCGCTCATCGCGGCAGCCACCCTGTTCCTGGTCTTGCACGCCTTCGCCTCCGGTGGTGCCGCCATGACCGGTGTGGAGGCCATCTCCAACGGCGTGCCGGCCTTCAAGAAGCCCGAGTGGAAGAACGCCCGAAGCACCTTGATGGTGATGGGCGTGAGCCTCGGTTTCATGTTCCTGGGCATCTCGTTCCTGGCCAGCCGCCTGTGGACGGTGCCCAGCGACAAGGCCACCGTCATCTCCCAAGTTGCCCGAGGCGTCTTCGGTCACGGGCTGACCGGCGACGTGGCCTTCTACTTCATCCAGGGCGCCACCATGTTCATCCTGGTGCTGGCCGCCAACACCTCTTTCGCCGACTTCCCACGTCTGGCCAGCTTTCACGCCGACGACGCCTTCATGCCCAAGCAGCTCACCAAGCGGGGCCACCGCCTGGTGTTCTCCAACGGCATCATCTTCCTGTCCATCGCGTCGGCGATCCTGGTCGTTCTGTTCGGAGCTGACGTCACCCACCTGATCCCGCTGTACGCCATAGGCGTGTTCACCAGCTTCACCCTGTCCCAGGCGGGAATGGCCAAGCGCCACCTCCGGATCAAGGAACCCAAGTGGCAGCTCGGCCTGGTGATCAACGGCGGGGGGGCTTTGGCTACCGGCGTGGTGACGATCGTCATCGCCGTCACCAAGTTCACTGGCGGCGCCTGGTTCATCATGGTGCTGGTGCCGGTTCTGGTGGTCCTGCTCGTGCGTTTGAACCACACCTACGAAGCCGAGACCTCCGAGCTGGGGTCCGAAGCCCGGGCCGCGGCCGAAGCCCCCATACTTCGGCGCCACTCGGTCATCGTCCTGGTCGACCGGCTCGACCGCTCCACCGCCAGGGCCATCCAGTACGCCCGCACCCTGGTGCCGGACGAGTTGCGAGCGGTTCACGTGGCCATCGACGTGAAGCGGGCTCAGGATCTCGCCGCCGAGTGGGCCCAGCTCGGGCTGCACCGGTTGCCACTCGAGCTGGTCGACTGCCCGGACCGCCGCATCGAACGGGCCGTTCTGGAGATCGTCACCGAAGACACCTCCGGTGGTACCACCGAGGTCAGCGTCCTGATCCCGAAACGGCAGTACCGCTCCTTCTGGCACCGGTTCCTGCACGACCACACCGCCGACTCGATCGCCAAGGCCTGCGAAGGCGTTCCCCACGCCAACGTGACCTTCGTGCCGTACCACCTGGGGATGCCGGCGGTACCCGAGTCGGCACCCTGATCGGAGTAGAGGCAAACCGTCGCCGCGGCCAGCGCCCACGACGGTGAAGCTGGTTTGAGATCGCCGCCGAGCGACGTGGTTCACTGTCGTTCGTGACGGTAACAGGGGACCATGAGACGGGCGCGGCGGAGATAATCCCCTCCCTCAATGCCGAACCACCGGACCAGGTGGTTCCCAGAGCGCTACCAGTCGAGCCGCCCATCGAGCTGCCTGAGAGCCGCAAGTACAGGCTCAAGCGCAAGGTACTGGGTCCGTCGCTGGCCAGCGACCAGCTCGAGCACCAGGCGCTGGGCAACCCCACTGCGCTGGCGATCTTCTCCTCCGACGCGCTGTCCTCTACCGCCTACGCCACCGAGGAGATCATCCGGGTGCTGGTGCCGGTGATCGGTTTCGCCGCCTTCAGCAGCTACGTGCTGCCCATCACCTTGGCCATGGCCACGGTGCTGGCCATCCTGATCTTCAGCTACCGCCAGACCATCAAGGCCTACCCGTCGGCCGGCGGCGCTTATGTGGTGACCAAGGACAACATAGGGCTGCTCCCGGCCCAGGTCGCCGGCGTGTCACTGCTGACCGACTACATCCTCACGGTCGCGGTGTCGGTTTCGGCCGGGGTGGCGGCGGTCTTTTCGGCCATCCCCTCCACGTACCCCTTCCGGGTGCCCATCGCCCTCTTCTTCATCGCCCTGATCGCCATCGGGAACCTGCGCGGCGTCAAGGAGTCCGGGCGGATGTTCGCCGTGCCCACCTACGCCTTCCTGGTCTCGATGATCTTCATGATCGTGTTCGGTGTCCTCCGGCTGGCCTTCGGGGGACTGGAAGCCATCTCCAAGTTACCGGCGGACCACATCCCCGTGGCCGGTCGGGGCGGCGGCGCCATCCAGGCGGCCAGCATCTTCCTGATCCTCCACGCCTTCGCCTCTGGCGGCGCCGCCGTCACCGGCGTAGAGGCCATCTCCAACGGCGTCTCGGCGTTCAAGAAGCCGGAGTGGAAGAACGCCCAAAAGACCTTGGGGGTCATGGGCCTTTGCCTCGGCTTCATGTTCATAGGCATCTCCTTGCTGGCCGCCAAGCTGCACGCCGTTCCCAGCGACAAGGAGACGGTCATCTCCCAGATCGCCAAGCACGTGTTCGGCACCACCGCCGGAGGTCACGTGGCCTTCGGCGTGATCCAGGTGGCCACTGTGCTCATCCTTGTGCTGGCCGCCAACACCTCCTTCGCCGACTTCCCCCGCCTGGCCAGCTTCCAGGCCGGTGACAGCTTCCTGCCCAAGCAGCTCACCAAGCGGGGCCACCGCCTGGTGTTCTCCAACGGCATCATCTTCTTGTCGCTGGCCGCCGCCGCGCTGGTGGTGGTCTTCCAGGCCGACGTGTCCAAGCTGATCCCGCTTTACGCCATCGGGGTGTTCACCAGCTTCACGCTCTCCCAGGCGGGCATGGCCAAGCACCACATCCGCCTCCACGAAGAGGGCTGGAAGCTGGGGCTGTTCATCAACGGGCTGGGCGCGGTCGTCACCTTCGTGGTCGCCATCGTGATCGGGGTCACCAAGTTCGCCGGCGGCGCGTGGTTCATCATCGTGCTGGTGCCGATCCTGGTGGCGATCCTCGTCCGCTTGAACCGCCAGTACGTCAGGGAGGACGCCGAGTTGGAGAGCGAGGCCAAAGCTGCCGCCGAAGCCCCCATCCTGCGCCGTCACTCGGTGATCGTCCTGGTCGAGAAGCTCGACCGATCCTCCGCCCGCGCTGTGCAGTACGCCCGGACGCTGACGCCCGACGAGCTCCGGGCCGTGCATGTCGCCTACGACCTGCGCGCCGCCGAGGAGCTGGCGGAGGAGTGGCGCCGCCTCGGCCTTCACCGGCTGCCGCTGGAGCTGGTCGACTGCCCGGACCGACGCATCGATCGTGCCGTCCTGCAGGTCGTGGCCGAAGATGTGGCCGGCGGCGACACCGAGGTCAGCCTGCTCATCCCCCGGCGTGAGTACCACGGTTTCTGGCACCGGATCCTGCACGACCGTACGGCCGAGTCGATCGCCCGCGCTATGGCCGGGATGCCCCACGTGAACGTGACCTTCGTGCCCTACCACCTAGGCGAGCACGCCCCCCTCGACGCACCGCCACCCCACCATGTTCGGTCGTAGGTCCAAGCCTGGTCGCCAGCGCGGTCCCGCGGCCGCGGTCGCGCCGCCGATCGACGACAACGAGATCGGTCGAGACAAACCCGTCGAACCGTGGCGGGCGACGGCCGGGTCGATCCGTCCCCAGGGGACAACACCCATCGGTGAGGTCAAGTACCGCACTCGAGCCCGGATCAAGGGCAAGGTCCGCTCGGTGCGGGTTCGGCCGTGGGCCGACGTGCCGGCCCTGGAGTGCACGGTGGTCGATGACACCGGCGGCATCACCGTGGTCTTCCTGGGCCGCCGTTCGATCGGTGGAATCGGCCCGGGAACCTTGATCACTGCCGAAGGCGTCGTCGGCCAGCACCACGACCGGCTGGCCATCATGAACCCGGCCTACGACCTGCGCCGCTTTTAAGTCTCGGCTTGCATAGATATGCAGGTAGTCGTATAGAATCCGGCGGTGGCCAAAGTAGGGATCATCGGGGCGTCGGGGTTCACGGGGGTCGAGCTGCTGCGCCTCTGCGCCGGCCACCCGGAGCTCGAGGTGGCCCTCGCCACCGGCGACAGCCAGGCCGGTGTCCAAGCGGCGACCGTGTACCCGAGCCTGGCCGGCCACTACCCGGGCCTCGTGTTCGAGCCGTACGACCCGTCGACCGTCGATGGCCTCGACCTGGTCTTCCTCGGTCTGCCCCACGGCGCGAGCCATGCCATCGTCCCCGAACTCGTCGACCGGGTCGGTCACATCGTCGACCTGGCGGCCGACTTCCGCCTGCACGACGCCAGCTTGTACCCGCAGTGGTACGGCGAGGCGCACAACGCCCCCGCCTTGCTGGCCGACTTCGTGTACGGGCTGCCTGAGCTGTTCCGGCACCGGCTGGCCGGAGCGGCCAAGGTGGCGGCGGCGGGCTGCTACCCGACCACCGCCAACCTGGCGCTGGCCCCGCTGGTACGGGCCGGGCTCATCGAATCGACCGGGATGGTGGTCGACGCCGCCTCCGGTGTGTCAGGCGCCGGCCGGGCACCCAAGCCCAACACCACCTTCGCCGCCGTCGATGAGGACTTCAGCGCCTATGGCCTGCTCACCCACCGCCACACGCCCGAGATCGAACAAGTGCTGTCCTCGACCGAGGTGGGCGGCCGCCCGGCCCAGGTCATCTTCACACCCCACCTGGCGCCCATGACCAGGGGCATCCTGGCCACTTGCTACGCCCGGCCGTCCGCCGGTACCCAGCCCACCACGGCCGAGGTCCAAGCCGCCCTGCACGAGGCCTACGACCACGAGCGGTTCGTGACGGTGCTCGACGAGGCGCCCCACACCAAGAACACGTTCGGATCCAACAGTGCCCACGTCACGGCCGTGGTCGACCAGCGCACCGGTTGGGTCGTCGCCATGGGTGCTTTGGACAACCTGGTGAAGGGTGCCTCCGGCCAGGCGCTGCAGTGCGCCAACCTCGCCCTCCGCTTGGACGAAGGGGCGGGACTCACCGCGGTCGGGGTCTACCCGTGACCGGCCACCGGGTTCGCAGCTGCTCCCCAGCGGCCGTGATCGCCACGGAGGGGGAGCGGTCGTGATCGACATCGATCCCGGGACCCGCGCTTCGATACTGGTCGAGGCGTTGCCCTACTTGCGCTCGTTCCGGGGAGCCGTCGTCGTCGTCAAGTACGGCGGCAACGCCATGGTCGATGCCACCTTGGCCGACCAGTTCGCCGCCGACATGGTGCTGCTGCACGCCGTTGGGCTCAAGCCGGTGGTGGTCCACGGCGGCGGTCCCCAGATCGGTGCGCTCATGGCCAGGCTGGGCAAGGAGCCGGAGTTCGTCGACGGTCAGCGGGTAACTGATGCCGATACCCTCGACATCGCTCGCATGGTCCTGGTCGGCAAGGTCAACCGGGACATCGTGTCGGCCATCAACCATCACGGACCGGTAGCGGTCGGCCTCTCCGGCGAGGACGCCAGCCTCATCGTGGCCGACGCCCGAGACCCCGACCTCGGCTTCGTGGGCGATGTCGCCGCCGTCAACCCCAGGATCATCAACGACTTGCTGGAGAAGCAGATCGTGCCGGTCATCGCCACCATCGGTACCGACGCCTCGGGCCAAGCCTACAACATCAACGCCGACCCGGTGGCCGGCGCCATCGCCGTCGCCCTGAACGCCGAGAAGGTCATCTACCTGACCGACATCTCCGGCCTGCTGGCTGACATCAGCGACCCTGACAGCCTGATCCGCGCCATCACCGCGTCCCGGCTCCGGGTGATGATCGGTGACGGCACCTTGTCGGGCGGCATGATCCCCAAGGTCAACGCCTGCATCCAGGCGGTGGAGCGGGGCGTGCAGTCGGCCCACATCCTCGACGGGCGCATCGCCCACGTGGTGCTGCTCGAGCTGTTCACCGACCACGGCGTGGGGACCATGATCACCCGCCACCACGGCCCGGAGAGCGTCCGATGAGCTCGCCTGCCACCACCCCGCGGCAGTCGAAGTTGCCGCCGGCCGCCGCCCACGCCGCCGCCATGGGTTCGACCCCTGATCTGGACCGCTGCCCGCTGATGCCCACCTACGGGCCGCCGACCGTCCAGTTCGTACGGGGCGAAGGTTCCTGGCTCTGGGATCGCAACGGCAAGCGGTACCTCGACCTGCTCTCCGGCCTGGCCGTCACCGGGTTGGGCCACTCACACCCGGCGGTAGCCGACGCCATTTCGGTTCAGGCCGCCACCCTGCTCCACGTCTCCAACCTCTACGGCACCGAACCGGGGTGGGAGGTGGCCAGGACGCTCGACCGCCTCCTCGGTGGCGGCGGCCAAGTGTTCTTCTGCAACTCCGGGGCCGAGGCCAACGAGGCCGCCATCAAGCTGGCCCGCAAGTGGGGCGGCCACGGCCGCTACGCGGTGGTCAGCGCCTTCAACTCCTTCCACGGTCGCACCCTGGCCACCCTCCACGCCACCGGCCAGCCGCAGAAGCACGAGGCCTTCCAGCCCCTTCCCGAAGGCTTCCGCCACGTGGCCTGGGACGACCTCGACGCCCTCGCCGCGAGCATCGATCCCACCGTCGCCGCCATCCTGTTGGAGCCGGTGCAAGGCGAGGGCGGCGTGAACCCTGCCACCACCGAGTACTTCCAGGGTGTGCGCCGCCTGTGCGACGAGCGCGATCTGCTGTTCATCGTCGACGAGGTGCAGACCGGCCTCGGCCGGACGGGGGAGTGGTTCGGTCACCAGCACTTCGGAGTCGTGCCTGATGTGGTGACCATGGCCAAGGCGCTGGGCAACGGGTTCCCGATCGGCGCCTGCTGGGCCAAGGCGGATGTCGCCGCCGCCTTCGAACCGGGGGACCACGCCACCACCTTTGGCGGCCAACCGTTGGCCGCCGCCGCAGCTCGGGCGACCTTGGCAGTGATGGAGCAAGAAGACGTTCCTGCTCGTGCCGTCCGCGCCGGCGCCCGCTTCGCCGCCGCGCTGCGCCAGGTGCCAGGCGTGAAGGAGGTTCGCGGCCTGGGCCTCCTGCTGGCCGTCGAATTGGTCGATCTCGACGCCCGTTCCGTCACTGCCGCCGCCATGGACCACGGCCTGGTGGTCAACGCCGTCACCCCGACCGCCCTCCGCTTGGCACCGTCGCTGCTGATCGCCGACGACGAGATCGACCAGGGCGTCGAGCGGCTGGGCCAGGTCATCGACACGGTCGCCGGTGCCGACGGCGAGCCCACCTGATGAGCCGCCACTTGCTGGAGGTCGACGACCTGAGCGCCGGTGAGCTGGCCCAGGTTCTGCAGGCCAGCCGTAACCCGGCTCCGCCGCCGGTGCTGGCCGGCAAGGGCGTGGCCCTGCTGTTCGAGAAGCCGTCGGCCCGTACCCGACACTCGACGGAGATGGCCGTGGTGCAGCTCGGCGGCCACCCGATCGTGGTCCGTCCCGAGGAGGTCAGCCTCGACGTGCGCGAGAGCGTCGAAGACGTCACCCGCACCCTCGGCTGCTACCACGCCGCCGTCGGGGCTCGGGTCTTCGAGCACGCCAAGCTTGAGCGCATGGCGGCGGTGTCCTCCGTGCCGATCGTCAACCTGCTGTCCGACGAAGCCCACCCCCTCCAAGCGGTGGCCGACCTGCTCACCATCGAGGACACCTTCGGTGACCTGCAGGACCGCACCGTCGCTTACATCGGTGATCCCAACAACGTGTTCCGGTCACTGGCGTTGGCGGCGGCCATGGCCGGCGTCCACGTCCGCTTCGCCGGTCCGCCCAGCCAGCCGCCGAAGGAGGAGGACCTCGACCGCATCGCCGCCGCGGGGGCGCCGGTGACGGTCTGCACCCGTCCGGAAGAAGCCGTAGAAGGCGCCGACGTCGTTTACGCCGATGTCTGGTACTCGATGGGCCAGGAGGCCGAGGCGGTCGAACGCCGGCGCCAGTTCGAGGGCTTCACCATCGACAACGCGCTGCTCGACCGGGCCCGGGACCACGCCGTCCTGCTGCACTGCCTACCCGCCCACCGCGGCGACGAGGTCACCGCCGAAGTGGTCGACGGGCCCCGGAGCCGGGTGTGGCAGCAGGCCACCAACCGGATGCACGCCGCCCGTGGCGCGCTGGCCTGGCTACTGGAGCAATGACCGCCGTGTCTCCCAGCAGCCGGCTGGCCAAGCCGCAACGTCAGCACCTGATCACCCAACTGTTGCAGCGCCACGCCGTCACCAGCCAGGAGCAGCTCGTCGACCTGCTCGCCGCCGAGGGGGTGGTCAGCACCCAGGCCACGGTCTCGCGCGACCTGCTCGATCTGGGCGCCATCAAGGTTCGGGTCGCCCACGGGGAACCCGTCTACGCCATCCCCGAGATGCCCACCGAGCAGCACGCCCCCGACGACCATCTGCGCCGGGTATTCGGCGATTGGGTGGTCCAGGTGGCGGCCTCGGGCAACCTGGTGGTGCTGCGGACGCCACCCGGATCGGCCCACGTGGTGGGCTCGGCGCTCGACCGTGCCAACCTGCCCAACGTGATCGGCACCGTGGCCGGCGACGACACCTTGATGGTGGTGGTCCGCGACAGCGTCCCCGTCCGAGACCTAGCCGATCACCTGGCCGACCTCGCCGGGCTGTAGCGGTCCGCGGTCGACCCGACATCGAACGAACAGGAGAGAAGAAGATGGCGAAGAAGGTCGTACTGGCCTACAGCGGCGGGCTGGACACGTCGGTCGCGGTCCGGTGGATGATCGAGCAGCTCGGCGTCGAGGTCGTGTGCCTGGCCGTTGACGTCGGCCAGGCTGGCGAGGACTGGGAGGTGGTGCGCCAGCGGGCGCTGGCCGCCGGCGCCGTGGAGGCCGAAGTGGTCGACGCCCGCGCCGAGTTCGCCGAAGACTTCGTGGCCCCCGCCCTCAAAGCCAACGCCATGTACGAAGGGCGCTACCCGCTGGTGTCGGCCCTGTCGCGCCCGGTGATCGTCAAGCACCTGGTCGCCGCCGCCCAACGCCACCAGGCCGACGCTGTGGCCCACGGTTGCACGGGCAAGGGCAACGACCAGGTTCGCTTCGAGGTCAGCACCCGCGCCCTCAACCCCGACCTCGAAGTCATAGCGCCGGTGCGGGGCTGGGGCATGACCCGGGAAGAGTCGATCCTGTACGCCTACCGCCACGACATCCCCATCGTGGCCACCAAGGAGAAGGTGTACTCGATCGACGACAACCTCTGGGGCCGGGCCATCGAGTGCGGCGAGATGGAGGACCCTTGGGCGGTGCCGCCGCCCGGCGTGTGGCTGCTCACCAAGCCCACCGCCACCGAACCGCGCGACGTGGAGATCACCTTCGACCAAGGCCAGCCCGTCGCCGTCGATGGCCAGCCGCTGTCCATGGTCCAGATCATCGCCGTGCTGAACGAGCTGGTCGGGTCCTACGGCTGGGGGCGCATAGACATGGTGGAGAACCGCCGGGTCGGCATCAAGAGCCGGGAGACCTATGAGTGCCCGGCCAGCTTGGCCCTGATCCTGGCCCACAAGGACCTCGAATCCATCTGCCTCGAGCGCGACCTCGACCGCGAGAAGGCCCGCATCGAGCCCCGCTACGCCGAGCTCATCTACGACGGCCTGTGGTTCTCACCCTTGAAGCAGGCCTTCGACAGCTTCGTGGAGACCAGCCAGGCCTTCGTCTCCGGCGACGTCCGCCTGCACCTCGAACCCAATAGCTGCATGGTCTCCGGCCGCCGCAGCCCCCACAGCCTCTACGACTACGGCCTGGCCACCTACGACCGCGCCGACTCCTTCCGCCACGAGGACTCCGCCGGCTTCGTCCGTCTCTGGGGGCTCGGCATCGAGACCTGGGCGGCCCGCCAGGGGGCGGAGTGAACTCCACCCCCTGGCGCTGTTGCTGGTCCCGCTCGGCCTGGCGGCCTCGCCGGACTGGCTTCGCCATGAAACCCACGCCTTCGGCGCTGCTCCGCCTGGCGGCTGCGCAGCGTCACCAGGGGCTGGAGCTTGTATGACGGGACGAACCGTCACCCGGGCAGAGGCTTTGACGTGAAGCCTGCCAGCGAGGGAAGGGCCAGTGACGAGCTAGGCGCGAGCGCCGCAGGTGTTCACCATGAACGCCGCACGTTGTGGCACGGGCGGTTCCAGGACGGGCCGGACGACTCGCTGCTGGCGTTCACCGCCTCCCTGCCCTTCGACCAGCGGCTGGCGCCCGACGACATCGCCGGTTCCCGAGCTCACGTTCGCGGCCTGGTGCGGGGCGGGATCCTCGACGGGGACGAAGCGTCGAGGGTGCTGGCCGCTCTCGACCAGGTCGAGCGGGAACTGTCCGACGGTCACTTCGACTTCGTCCCCTCCGACGAGGACATACACACCGCCATCGAACGCCGCGCCACCGAACTGGCCGGCGACGCCGGCGCCAAGCTCCACACCGGCCGCTCCCGCAACGACCAGGTGGCCACCGACCTGCGGCTGTACACCCGGCGCGCCATAACCGCCGTGGGCGCAGCCGTCCTCGATCTGCAGCAGGTCTTGCTCGACGAAGCCCAGCAAGCAGGCGACGCCTACCTGCCCGGCTACACCCATCTCCAGCGGGCCCAGCCGGTCCTGCTGGCCCACCACCTGCTGGCCCACGGTTGGGCGTTGTCCCGTGACTTGGACCGGCTGCTGGCCACCCGGGAGCGGTCCGACGTCTCGCCGCTGGGGGCCGGGGCGCTGGCCGGCTCGTCATTGCCGCTCGACCCCTCCGGCACCGCTGCCGACCTCGCTTTCGGCCGCCCCTTCGAGAACTCGCTCGACGCGGTGAGCGACCGCGACTTCGTGGCCGAGACGCTCTTCGATCTAGCCCTGCTCGGCGTCCACCTGTCGCGACTGGGCGAGGAGGTTTGCCTCTGGTCCAGCGACGAGTTCGGCTTCCTCCACCTGGCCGACGCCTACAGCACCGGCAGCTCGATGCTCCCCCAGAAGAAGAACCCGGACATCGCCGAGTTGGCCCGGGGCAAGGCCGGCCGGCTCATCGGCAACCTCACCGGCTTGCTGGCCACCCTCAAGGGCCTGCCCCTCGCTTACAACCGCGACCTGCAGGAGGACAAGGAACCGTTGTTCGACTCGGTCGACCAGATCTTGCCGGCGCTGCGGGCGCTGGCCGGTCTCCTGTCGCAGTCACAGTTCGACACCGAGCGCATGGCCGCGGCCGCCGATGCGCCGGCGGCGGCGGCCACCGACCTGGCCGAGCTGCTGGTCACCAATGGCCTCCCGTTCCGCCAGGCCCACGCCCTGGTGGGCGCGCTGGTGCGGCGCAGCCTTCAAGGTGATGGGTCGCTGGCTGACCTGGTCCGCGCCGAGCCGCAGCTCGGTGACCAGGCGGTTGCCCTGCTCGAACCGGGTGTTTCGGTCTCCCGACGGACAACCGCCGGCGGCGCCGGTCCGGCCGCCGTCGCGGTCCAAGTCGAGCGCTTTACGGCGCGCCTCGACGCCGACCGCGCCCGGCTCACCCTTCGGAGCTAACCACTCCTTCGGTTCTGGCGTACGTCAGTCGCGCTGGTCGCGGCTCATGTACGCCATTTCGGTGTGTGGTGTTGAGAAGGCTCGCACGGCATCCGATCAGGGTGACCAACGTCATGCGCTAAGACCCATGCGATCGCAGTTTGGGACCCATGTGGTGACCTACGGTCTCGGCCATGTCCGCGACGTCAGCACCCCCCGACGCACCCGACGCACCCACCGCCCCCTCCGCGGCCAGAGCGGTGCAAGCCACCAAGGTCTACGGGTCAGGTGACACCAAGGTCGTCGCCCTTGACCACGTGTCGGTCGACTTCCCGAGCGGGCGCTTCAACGCCATCATGGGACCTTCGGGCTCCGGCAAATCCACCCTCATGCACTGCCTGGCCGGCCTCGACAACCTGACCGACGGGCAGGTCTTCCTCGGTGACGTCGATGTCTCGCGCCTGTCCGACAACCAGCTGACCGTGCTACGGCGCGAGCGCGTGGGTTTCGTGTTCCAGGCCTTCAACCTGGTCCCCACCCTGACCGCCGCAGAGAACATCACTCTGCCTATGGACTTGGCCGGCACCAAGCCCGACCAGGCGTGGTTCGACTCGGTCATCCAGACCGTGGGTCTGGCCAAGCGGCTCAAGCACCGGCCCTCGGAGCTGTCTGGCGGCCAGCAGCAAAGGGTCGCCGTGGCCAGGGCTTTGGCCAGCCGCCCCCAGGTGATCTTCGCCGACGAGCCCACCGGCAACCTCGACTCCCGCGCCGGCGCCGAGATCCTGGGGTTCATGCGCAAAGCCGTCGACGAACTGGGCCAGACCATCGTCATGGTCACCCATGACCCGGTGGCCGCCAGTTACGCCGACAGCGCCCTGTTCCTGGCCGACGGCGCCACGGTCGGTCACCTCCAGGACCCGTCGGCGGAATCGGTGCTCGACCGCATGAAGCAGCTGGGGGACTGAACGTGTTCCGCATCGGCCTCAAGTCCCTGTGGGCGCACAAGCGGCGCCTCATCGGCACCTCCCTCTCGGTCATCCTCGGCATCGCCTTCCTCACCGGCACCATCGTCATGGGCGACACCTTGCGGGCGTCGTTCGACGAGCTGTTCACCAATGTGAACAGGGGCACCGACGCGGTGGTGCGCAGTTCGACCGAGGTCAAGAACGAGGGTTTCAGCCAGCGCCCCCCTGTCGAGGTGTCCCTGCTGGACCAGGTGCGCAAGGTCCCCGGGGTGGCCGACGCCCAGCCCGACGTCAGCGGGTATGGGGTCCTGGTCGGCAAGGACGGCAAGCAGGTCACTACCCAAGGCCCACCGCTGACCGCCGGCAACTGGATCGGTAACTCGCCTCTCAACCCCTACCAACTGGCCCAAGGTCGCGCCCCCAAGGCGCCGAATGAGGCGATCATCGACCGGGGCCTGGCCAAGAAGTCGAAGCTCGGCATCGGTGACTCCACCACCGTGCAGCTCCCCGACCCCTTCAAGATCACCATCGTGGGCATCGCCACCTTCGGCGGCGCAGACAGCGCCGCCGGGCAGACCTTCACCGGCCTCACCACCCGGACCGCTCAGCAGCAGATCCTCAAGAGCACGTCGATGGTCAGCTCCATCAGGGTGAAGGCCGCTCCCGGTGTCTCCCAGACCCAACTCTCTGACTCGCTCAACGTCAAGCTCCCGAAGTCGGCCGAGTCCATCACCGGCACCGCGCTGACCAAGCAGCAGAAGGACGAGATCAACAGCGGCTTCCTCGACTTCTTGACCAACTTCCTGAAGATCTTCGCCGCCATCGCCCTGTTGGTGGCGGTTTTCAGCATCTACAACACCTTCACCATCATCATGGCCCAGCGCACCCAGGAGGCGGCGCTGCTGCGGGCCCTGGGGGCATCCCGGCGCCAGGTGCTGTCCTCGGTGCTGGTCGAGACCTTCCTGGTGGGCGTCGTGGGTGCCGTGATCGGCCTGGCCGCCGGGCTGCTCGTCGCTCTGGGCCTGTCGGCCATGTTCCAGGCTTTCGGTGCCGACCTGCCCACCCACTCGCTGATCATCACGCCAGGCACCATCGCCATCGGCCTGGTGGTCGGGGTACTGGTGACCGTCCTCGCCGGTCTGATCCCGGCCGTCCGCTCGTCTCGGGTGGCGCCGCTGGCCGCCCTCCGCGATGTGGCGGTGGACGAATCGGGCGCATCGGTGGCCCGTCTCGCCTTTGGCGCCATCGTCAGCATCGGCGCGCTGGCCTTGATCTTCGTTGGCGTTTCCAGCAAGACCCTGACCACGACGGGATACGGGGGAGGGTTGCTGCTGCTCGGCATCGTGGTGCTCGGTCCGGTGGTGGCCAAACCGTCAGCGGCGGTGCTGGGTGCGCCCGCCGCCGCCGCCCGGGGGGTGGCCGGTGAGTTGGCCCGCGAGAACGCCAAGCGCAACCCCCGCCGCACCGCCGGCACCGCTTCGGCCCTGCTGGTCGGCGTGGCCGTGGTCTCCCTTATCACGGTGGTGGGGGCGTCCCTAGTCGCCTCGGTCAACAACAGCGTTGACAAGGCGTTTGCCGGCGACCTGGTGGTCTCCAGTGGCGGGTTCGGCGGCGGCCAGCGGGGCTTCAGTCCTGAGCTGGCCAACAAGGTCAGCCAGGTCCCGCAAGTTCAACAGGCCGCTGGGATCGGCTTCGGCGTGGTCAAGGTGAACAACTTCATTGATTCGGCGGTATCAGTGGCCAAGCCCGTCGACCTGGCCAAGGTGCTGAACGTCAAGCTCAAGGCCGGCGACTTTGCCGGTCTCAGCGATCAACAGGTCGCGGTCTCCAAGTCGACGGCCAAGACCTTCAAGTTGGGGAGTTCGCTGGAGATGCAACTACCGGACGGCACCAAGTCACGCTTCACGGTGGGTGCCATCTACGACAACAAGGACATCCTGCGCACTGACTATGTGGTGCCCTCCGCCGCCTATGCGCCGCACGCACCCCAGGTGCTGGACCAGTCAGCCCTCATCAAGTTGAAGCCGGGGGTCACCCTGGCCCAGGGCCAGAAGGCGGTGGAGAAGGTCGCCAAGGGATTCCCCGGCGTCAAGGTCCAGAACCGCTCGGAGTACCGCGACAGCATCTCCCAGGGGGTGGCCAGCTTCCTAGCCCTGGTGTACGCCATGCTCTTCCTGGCCGTCGTCATCGCCCTGTTCGGCATCGCCAACACCCTGTCGCTCTCGGTCTACGAGCGAACCCGGGAGATCGGCCTGCTGCGGGCGGTGGGCGGCCTCCGCCGCCAGGTCCGCAGCATGGTCCGGTGGGAATCAGTCGTCATCTCGCTGTTCGGCACAGTGGGTGGTGTCGGTCTCGGCCTGTTCCTGGCGTGGGCGCTGATCAACTCCGACTCCGGTGACGGCGGCGCCAACGTCTTCGATCCCGGCTTGCCCCAGCTCGTCATCGTCCTGGTGGTAGGCGCCCTCGTCGGGGTGTTGGCGGCCATCCGTCCGGCCCGACGAGCCTCCCGGCTCGACGTGCTGAGAGCCATCAACCAGTAACCCGGCACCGCACTTGTCCTCTCCGCAGCCTGTACCTGGCCGAACCGGTCGCGGCCGCCGCCTGCGCCTGGCTTTCTACCGGCGCCCTTCGCTCGCCGTGGCTCCTGACCTGTTGAACAAGGTGCTCGTCCATGGCGACCGGGCTGTGCGCATAGTCGAGGTCGAGGCCTACTGCGGTGTGGACGACCCCGGCAGCCACGCCTATCGGGGTCCCACCAAGCGCAACGCCACCATGTTCGGACGTCCCGGACTGCTCTACGTGTACTTCACCTACGGCATGCACTGGTGCGCCAACGTGGTGTGCGCCACCGAAGGTGTCGCCGAGGCGGTGTTGCTGCGCGCCGGCGAACCGTTGCGGGGTATCGAAGCCCTGCGCCTGGCCCGGCCCAGAGCCCGCCGGGACACCCAATTGGCCAGCGGCCCGGCCCGGCTCTGCCAGGCGCTGTCCATCGATCGCCAGTTCGACGGGACCGACCTGGTCGTCGCTGAGCACGGGGTCACCGTCGTCGATGACGGGGTGCCGCCCCCAGCAGCGCCCGGTCGCTCCACCCGAATAGGGCTCGGGGCCGGTGCTGATCTGCCCTGGCGCTTCTTCGTGCCCGGCCACGCCCATCTGTCCCGCCCCGATCGGCCGGCCTCATGACGGCACGGGTTCTTCTCCCTGGCGGATCACAAGGTCCTGAGCGCCTCAGCCCACGTCCAGTGTCGGTGCGCAGTCGGGCATGTCGTTGGCGTCGGCGAAGTTCTTGATCACCGCGTCGTAAGGGTCGCCGGCCTTCGGCTTCTCGTCAACCAGGAACTGAGCCCGAGGCTTCTTGCGAAGTCGGGTCGTGTAGTCCCGGCGGTTGCCCAGGTACACACGCCAGTCAGCGACCCACGACTTCACGATGGCGGCGTCGCTGGGGTTGTTGGGCACGTCGGCGGCGATGGCATCGACCATGGTGGCGAGCCGGTCGGTCGCCGTATCGATGGCGTCGGCGCGATCGGATGCGCTCCTCGAGGTGCTGGCCGGGGGGAGGTGGTTGATGGCGCGTCGGGCCGCCGCGCAACGGTCGGCGGTCCGGCTCACGAATGACCGGTCCTTCAAGTAGTCGGGGTTGCGCTTGTTGAACCAGCCCGACAGCACCAGGAACCAGAAGATCACTATGGCCACGACCACCACGATGGCCAGCACCCGCCCGATGGTGAAGCCGCGCCGCTGCGGCGGGGTATCGGTGCCAGCGGCGGGCTGCATCACGCCACCTTGCAGCACCTCTCGCTGCGCACCCAAGTCGGTAGGCGGCCAACGGGGTGGACCCGGTCCGGGACGAGCGGCGACAGTGAAGGCGTGCGCACCCCATCGACCGATCTGCTGGCGGAGCTCGAGGTGCGCGGCCTGGTGCAGGATGCAACCGACCGCGACGCCCTGGGAAAGCGCCTAACCGAAGGCGGAGTCACCGTCTACGCCGGCTTCGACCCCACCGCCGACAGCCTGCACGTCGGCAACCTGCTGGGTCTCCTGGTGCTGCGGCGCTTCGAGGACGCCGGACACCGGCCCTTGGCGCTGGCCGGTGGCGCCACCGGGATGATCGGCGACCCGGGCGGCCGGTCAGAGGAGCGCAACCTCCTCGACGCCGACACCTTGGCTGCCAACCTGGTCGCCATCAAGGCTCAGATCGGCCGGTTCCTCGACGTGGGAGACGGCCCCCGGGACGCCCGACTGCTGGACAACCTGACCTGGACTGAGCCGTTGGGCGTGCTCGAGTTCCTACGTGACGTCGGCAAGTACGTGACGGTCAACCAGATGGTGGCCAAGGAGTCGGTGAAGGCGCGGCTGGCCAGCGACAACGGCATCTCCTTCACCGAGTTCAGCTACATGCTCCTGCAGGCCAACGACTACTTGTGGCTGGCTGAGCACGAGGGCTGTGAGCTCCAAGTAGGGGGGTCGGACCAATGGGGCAACATCACCGCCGGCATCGACCTGATCCGCCGGCGGACCGGCCGATCCGCCCACGGCCTTACCTGGCCGCTGCTAGCCCGGTCCGACGGGGTGAAGATGGGCAAGAGCCAGTCCGGTGCGCTCTGGCTGTCGGCCGAACGGACCTCGCCATACGCCTTTTTCCAGTGGTGGATGCATGTGCCGGACCTCGATGTCGAGCGCTTTCTCCTCGGCTTCACCCTCCTACCCGTCGAGGAGTGCCGCGCCATCGTCGCCCAGCACCGCGCCGACTCGGCCCGTCGCACCGGTCAACGCCACCTGGCTCGGGAGGTGACCGGCCTCGTACACGGCGACCAGCAGGCGGCGGCCGCTGAGGCGGCGTCGGTGGTGCTGTTCGGCGGCTCGGTGCTCGAAGCCGACCCGACCACACTGGCGACAGTGGCCGGTGAGATCCCGAACATGGTCGTCACCAGTGCCCAGTTGGCCGCCGGCATCGACATGGCCGAGGTGCTGGTGGTCACCGGACTGGCCCGCTCCAGGAGCGAGGCACGGCGCACCATCCAACAAGGCGGAGCGTCGGTGAACGATGAGCGGGCTCCGGTGGGTCGGACGCTCGTCCCCGCAGATTTGCTCGCCGGCGGTTACACCTTGGTGCGCAAGGGCAAGCGCGACTTCGCCATGCTCATGACCGCGCGCTAAGCGAGCACCGACTGGGCCGATTTGGCCGCCCGCCCCGCCTCGCCGTATGTTGACCTGCCTGCCAACGCTGGGCTGCCCGCACTTCGCCCTACCGGGTTGACAGTGCCGGGGGGTCAAGGTAAGTTGGCCGACCGCTTCGCAGGGCATCTTCGCCCCGCGGAGCGACAGGCACCACCGCCACGTACCGGGGCATGTGCCACGCCTAGAGGCCCTTCTCGAAGGGCGGGCGCTCCTTGAAAACGGAATAGAGGACGAAAAAGTCAGTGCGGGCGACTGCACCGCGGCCCTTGGGCAGCGATGCAGCGTCGAAGAACACAACGCACTAAGACGGACAACTTCAAACGTTGGCCGTCCTGGTGCCAGTCGGGGAAGAGACGTCAGGTCTCAACCCGGCTCTCCGATCGAACTCCACGGCGCTTCGGCATCGTGGGGCAAGGTCCTGATGGAGAGTTTGATCCTGGCTCAGGACGAACGCTGGCGGCGTGCTTAATACATGCAAGTCGAACGAGATCCAGCCAGTGGCAACACTGGCGAAGGTCTAGTGGCGAACGGGTGAGTATCACGTGAGGAACCTGCCCCGAAGACCGGGATAACCCTTCGAAAGAGGGGCTAATACCGGATACGCCCATCTTGCTGCATGGCGAGATGAGGAAATGGATTCCGCTTCGGGAGGGCCTCGCGGCCTATCAGCTTGTTGGTGAGGGTAACGGCCCACCAAGGCATCGACGGGTAGCTGGTCTGAGAGGACGATCAGCCACACTGGGACTGAGACACGGCCCAGACTCCTACGGGAGGCAGCAGTAGGGAATCTTGCGCAATGGGCGAAAGCCTGACGCAGCAACGCCGCGTGGGGGATGAAGGCTCTCGGGTTGTAAACCCCTTTCAGCAGGGACGAAATTGACGGTACCTGCAGAAGAAGCCCCGGCCAACTACGTGCCAGCAGCCGCGGTAACACGTAGGGGGCGAGCGTTGTCCGGATTTATTGGGCGTAAAGAGCTCGTAGGCGGTTCGGTAAGTCGGGTGTGAAACCTCCAGGCTCAACCTGGAGTCGCCACTCGATACTGCTGTGACTAGAGTCCGGTAGGGGAGCGTGGAATTCCTGGTGTAGCGGTGAAATGCGCAGATATCAGGAGGAACACCAGCGGCGAAGGCGGCGCTCTGGGCCGGAACTGACGCTGAGGAGCGAAAGCGTGGGTAGCAAACAGGATTAGATACCCTGGTAGTCCACGCCGTAAACGTTGGGCACTAGGTGTGGGACCCTCTCAACGGGTTCCGTGCCGTAGCTAACGCATTAAGTGCCCCGCCTGGGGAGTACGGCCGCAAGGCTAAAACTCAAAGGAATTGACGGGGGCCCGCACAAGCGGCGGAGCATGTTGCTTAATTCGAGGCAACGCGAAGAACCTTACCTGGATTGAACTACGCAGGAAAAGCCACAGAGATGTGGTGTCCTTAGGGGCCTGTGATAGGTGGTGCATGGCTGTCGTCAGCTCGTGTCGTGAGATGTTGGGTTAAGTCCCGCAACGAGCGCAACCCTTATCCTATGTTGCCAGCACGTAATGGTGGGGACTCGTAGGAGACTGCCGGGGTCAACTCGGAGGAAGGTGGGGATGAGGTCAAGTCATCATGCCCCTTATGTCCAGGGCTGCAAACATGCTACAATGGCTGGTACAAAGGGCTGCTATACCGCGAGGTTGAGCGAATCCCAAAAAGCCAGTCTCAGTTCGGATTGGAGTCTGCAACTCGACTCCATGAAGCCGGAGTCGCTAGTAATCCCGGATCAGCAACGCCGGGGTGAATACGTTCCCGGGCCTTGTACACACCGCCCGTCACACCACGAAAGTTGGTAACACCCGAAGCCAGTGGCCCAACCCTTTGGGAGGGAGCTGTCGAAGGTGGGATCAGCGATTGGGGTGAAGTCGTAACAAGGTAGCCGTACCGGAAGGTGCGGCTGGATCACCTCCTTTCTAAGGAGTCATCGTCACCGCTAGCGCGATGACGACTCCCAGTTGAGGCACTGACTACTCGTCCACCGAAACGCATCACGGATTGTAGGGTTCACCCCTCTCCACGAAGCGTGACGGTGCCGTCGTCCTCTGTTCCGCTTTGAAGGAGCGCCTGCGAAGCCCCCGCCCCGGTGGGGGCTTTGTCTCGCTCCGGCAGAGGTGTGTCCTCAGGTCCCGAGTCCGCTCGATGCTGGAGGCACCGCCCGCCCCTTGAGAACTGCATAGCGAGCACGAGCATCTTTGTTCTTCCAAGCTACAAAGAGCCAACGGTGGATGCCTTGGCGTCTACTACCGATGAAGGACGTGGGCGACTGCGATAAGCCACGGGGAGGTGTCTACCAACCCTTGATCCGTGGATGTCCGAATGGGGAAACCCGGCACCCGTCATGGGGTGTCACTCCGGTCTGAATACATAGGGCCGGCAGAGGGAACCAGGGGAATTGAAACATCTCAGTACCCTGAGGAAAGGAAAGCAACAGCAACTCCCTGAGTAGCGGCGAGCGAAACGGGAATAGCCCAAACCGGGCTGGTGTAATAGCCTGATGGCGTTGCCAGTCCGGGGTAGTGGGACATGATAGAAGGGGCATCAGACCCTTCCCAGAGTTACCAATCTGATGCGTAGTGGAAGTGTGTTGGAAAGCCACGCCATAGCGGGTAAGAGCCCCGTACACGAAACGTACTCAGACTCTGATCGTTGTTCCCAAGTAGCACCGGGCCCGTGAAACCTGGTGTGAATCTGCGAGGACCACCTCGTAAGGCTAAGTATACGTAGACGACCGATAGCGAACTAGTACCGTGAGGGAAAGGTGAAAAGTACCCCGGGAGGGGAGTGAAATAGTACCTGAAACCGTTGGTTTACAATCAGTCAAAGTGTCGTCAGGGCTTGCCCTGGCCACGATGGCGTGCCTTTTGAAGAATGAGCCTGCGAGTTACGGTGTGTGGCGAGGTTAACCCGAGAGGGGAAGCCGGAGCGAAAGCGAGTCTGAATAGGGCGTTCAGTCGCATGCTGTAGACCCGAAGCCGAGTGATCTATCCATGGGCAGGTTGAAGCGGGGGTAAGACCCCGTGGAGGACCGAACCCACCTAGGTTGAAAACTGGGGGGATGACCTGTGGATAGGGGTGAAAGGCCAAGCAAACTCGGTGATAGCTGGTTCTCCCCGAAATGCATTTAGGTGCAGCGTCGGGTGTTCAGCAATGGAGGTAGAGCACTGAATGGGTTAGGGGGCCTACAAGCTTACCGACCCCAATCAAACTCCGAATACCATTGCTCTATAGCCCGGCAGTGAGACCATGGGGGATGAGCTTCATGGTCGAAAGGGAAACAGCCCAGACCGCCGGCTAAGGCCCCAAATTCTGAGCTAAGTGGAAAACGATGTGGGATTGCACAGACAGCCAGGAGGTTGGCTTAGAAGCAGCCACCCTTGAAAGAGTGCGTAATAGCTCACTGGTCGAGTGATCCTGCGCGGATAATGTAACGGGGCTCAAGTTCAGAGCCGAAGCCGCGGATCCACACCTTTGGTGTGGGTGGTAGGGGAGCGTCGATCTTGGAGAGAAGCGGCGGTGTGAACCGTCGTGGACCGAGGTCGAGTGAGAATGCAGGCATGAGTAGCGAGAGAGGGGTGAGAAACCCCTCCGCCGTAAGCCCAAGGTTTCCTGGGGAAGGCTAATCCCCCCAGGGTGAGTCGGGAGCTAAGGCGAGGCCGAAAGGCGTAGTCGATGCACAACCGGTTGATATTCCGGTACCACCGTGTCCGCGCCCATGCCAAGTCCTTGTAGCTAAGGGGCTGCCTCCTTCGGGAGGCGAACCGACCCACGAGGAGGCGGCAAGCAAAGAGGGGACGCAAGAGGGTAGGTGAGCCCAGGCGATGGTTGTCCTGGGGTAAGCGTGTAGGGCGGGGTCTAGGCAAATCCGGACCCCACAAAGCCTGAGACGCGATGCCGATCCGATCTAGGAGAAGTCACTAATCCCATGTTGCCTAGAAAAGCCTCTAGCAAGCTGGCACGGTGCCCGTACCCCAAACCAACTCAGGTGGGCGGGTAGAGAATACCAAGGCGATCGGGAGAACTGTGGTTAAGGAACTCGGCAAAATGCCTCCGTAACTTCGGGAGAAGGAGGACCCCAGTAGCGTGACCGGACCTCGCGTCCGTGAGCGTGAAGGGGTGGCACAGACCAGGGGAGAGCGACTGTTTACTAAAAACACAGCAGCGTGCGAAGTCGTTAGACGATGTATACGCTGTGACGCCTGCCCAATGCCGGAAGGTTAAAGGGAAGGGTTAGTCCGCAAGGGCGAAGCTCTGAACTGAAGCCCCGGTGAATGGCGGCCGTAACTATAACGGTCCTAAGGTAGCGAAATTCCTTGTCGGGTAAGTTCCGACCTGCACGAATGGCGTAACGACTTTCCTACTGTCTCAACCACAGACCCGGCGAAATTGAAGTACGAGTAAAGATGCTCGTTAGCTGCAGAAGGACGGAAAGACCCCGTGGACCTTTACTACAACTTGATGTTGGGTTTTGGTATGTGTTGTGTAGGATAGGTGGGAGACTAGGAAGCATTGGCGCTAGCCAGTGTGGAGTCAACGTTGAAATACCACCCTGCTCATGCCGGAACTCTAACCCTGGTCCGTGATCCGGATCGGGAACAGCGTCAGGCGGGTAGTTTGACTGGGGCGGTCGCCTCCTAAAGAGTAACGGAGGCGCCCAAAGGTTCCCTCAGCCTGGTCGGCCATCAGGCGTTGAGTGCAATGGCACAAGGGAGCTTGACTGCGAGACAGACATGTCGAGCAGGTGCGAAAGCAGGGCATAGTGATCCGGCGGTTGCGTGTGGAAGCGCCGTCGCTCAACGGATAAAAGGTACCCCGGGGATAACAGGCTCATCTTCCCCAAGAGTCCATATCGACGGGAAGGTTTGGCACCTCGATGTCGGCTCATCGCATCCTGGGGCTGAAGCAGGTCCCAAGGGTTGGGCTGTTCGCCCATTAAAGCGGTACGCGAGCTGGGTTTAGAACGTCGTGAGACAGTTCGGTCCCTATCCTCTGCAGCCGGAGGGAACTTGAGAAAGGCTGTCCCTAGTACGAGAGGACCGGGACGGACGTAGCTCTAGTGTGCCAGTTGTCCTGCCAAGGGCATGGCTGGTTAGCCACCTACGGAAGAGATAAGCGCTGAAGGCATCTAAGTGCGAAGCTCGTTTCTAGATGAGGTTCCCCACTGGATAACCAGGTAAGGCCCGTGAGAGATCATCACGTTGATAGGCCGGAGGTGTACGCGTGGCAACACGTTCAGCCGACCGGTACTAATCGGCCGAGGGCTTGGATCAACAAGGATGCACGTGCTCGCTATGGAGTGTTCAAGGGGCAGCTACGCCCGTCGGGTGCAGCGCCGTTGACAACACAATAGATTTCGGTGGCTATAGCGGCGGGGTCACACCCGTTCCCATCCCGAACACGGCCGTTAAGCCCGCCCGCGCCGATGGTACTTGGGGAGAGATCCCCTGGGAGAGTAGGACGCCGCCGGATTTCTGCAATGGGGAAGGCCCCGCCTTGTGGCGGGGCCTTCTTCGCGCCCGTCAGCCAGTCTGGGAAGTGGGATTCGGGCCGGCCACAGGTCGGTGGGTACGTTGGCCAAATGGCCTCTGAACAACGTCGGCACCCGCGGCCCGGCGCTGGGAGCCGGTCAGGTGCCGGAGATCAGGAGCGCGACGGTGGCCGCACGGGCCCGAAGCGATGGGGGTCGGTCGGACGACGGGGTGCCGGCAAGCTCCGGCCCCGTGATGAGGACGGGGGGGTCGGCCAGTCCACCAATCGGCGGGGGACCGGCGGACCGTCCTCCGGCGACCGGACTGTCGACGGGGCGCGTCCCCGTGACGCCTCGCCCGGCGACGGCGGCGACCGGTCCGACGGGCCGCCGCCGCGGCAGGAGCGGACCGAACGGATGGCAGGGGAGTCGGCCGAGTCCGATCACGTCACAACCCGGCCACCACCGGTCGACGAGTGGGTTCGGGTCGACGAAGTCAGGACCGAGGCCACCGACGCCATCGAGCGGAGCAGGTCTCGACGACCCGAACGGCGCCATTCCCGCCAAATGCAAGCTGAGGCCGACCCCGGCGAGGACCTGTCGAAGCTGGTCGGTTCGGATCGGGCCCGGCGGCTGGATCACCGGCTACGGGGAGCGGCCAAGGCCTTCGACGAAGAGCGATTCGCCGACGCCCGCCAGACCCTGCGACCGATCGCCCGGGAGGCGCCGTCGGCGGCCGCCGTCCGGGAGCTTCTGGGCCTGACGTACTACCGGCTGGGCCAGTGGAAGCCGGCGAGCCGGGAGCTGGAGGCGTTCGTCGATCTGACGGGGTCAGCCGAGCAGCACCCGGTGCTGGCCGACTGCTACCGGGCCATGGGCCGTCATAGGCGGGTCCAGGAGCTGTGGGATGAGCTGAAAGAAGCGTCGCCTTCTGGGGCCCTGGTGGCCGAGGGGCGCATAGTGGTAGCCGGATCGTTGGCCGACCGGGGTCGCTTGAGCCAGGCCATCAGCTTGCTCGAGAAGGTCAAGCGGCCCAAGCGGCCGCAAGAGCACCATCTGCGGGTGTCGTACGCGTTGGCCGACCTCTATGAGCGGTCCGGCGACGTAGCCCGGGCTCGCGACCTGTTCCAGCTCCTAGCCGGCGTCGACGGCGGCTTCGCCGACGCCCGCCACCGGGCCCGGGCCTTGGGCTGAGCCCGAAACCTGTCTCACCCCCGGCGTAGGGTGATCGTCACTTCCCCCAATCCAATAGACGTCGACGCTTGAGAGGAGCGTGTGATGAACGTCGTGGTGTTGCGGGGAACGTTGTCGAGACAGCCCGAGGAACGCAGCCTGCCATCGGGCGACCGCTTGGTGGGTCTCGAGGTCACGGTGCCGGCTCTCGACGGTGGCCGGTCGGAGTCGGTCCCGGTGGTGTGGCACGACCCCCCGGCTGAGGCGTTGGCCTTGGCCGAAGGGGATGAGGTCGCCGTTCTGGGGCGGGTGCGGCGCCGGTTCTTCCGAGCCGGTGGGTCGACCCAGAGCCGTACCGAGGTGGTGGCCGAACGGGTGGTGCCGGCCGACAACCAGCGGCGAGTGTCGACCCTCTTCCGATCGGCTGGGCGCCAGCTGGCTCCCTCTGGTTGAGTTCCGACCGCATGAGCGGGTCCGGTGTGGGCTTCGACCGGACAGCGGACGTCGGCCAAGATGGCGTGACCACCGTCGGCCAAGAACAGGACGATCCACCATGAACCAGGACCAGATGGACAAGGTCAGGACCGGAGACGGCTTCATCGCCGCCCTCGACCAGAGCGGGGGGAGCACCCCCAAGGCGCTCAAGCTGTACGGCGTCGAGAAAGACCAGTTCGCTGACGACGCCGAGATGTTCGATCGCATCCACGAGATGCGGACCCGGATCATCACCAGCCCGAGCTTCACCGGTGAGCGGATCGTGGGCGCCATCCTGTTCGAGGACACCATGGATCGCGAGGTCGACGGTCTGGGAACGGGCGACTACCTCTGGTCCCGCAAGCAGGTGGTGCCCTTCATAAAGGTCGACAAGGGCCTGGCCGAGGAGGCCGACGGCGCCCAGGTCATGAAGCCGATCCCCGGCCTCGACGACCTCCTGGGCCGAGCGGTGAAGAAGGGGATGTTCGGCACCAAGATGCGCTCGGTCATCAAGCTCGGCAACGAGCAGGGCGTGAAGGCGGTCGTGGACCAGCAGTTCGAGATCGGCCGCCAGATCATCGCCGCCGGCCTGGTTCCGATCATCGAGCCGGAGATCGACATCCACAGCCCAGAGAAGGCCGAGGCGGAGTCGCTCCTCAAGGCGGCCATCTTCGACCGACTCGGTCCGATCAACGCCGATCAGCCCGTCATGCTCAAGCTGACGCTCCCCGAAGCCGACGGCTTCTACCAGGAGCTGGTCGACCACCCCAGCGTGCTCAAGGTGGTGGCGCTGTCCGGTGGCTACTCCCGTGACGAGGCCAACGAAAGCCTGGCTCGCAACCACGATGTGATCGCCAGCTTCTCCCGGGCGCTCACGGAGGGCCTCAGCGCCCAGCAGAGCGACGCCGAGTTCGACGCCGCCCTCGACGCCTCGATCAAGAGCATCTACGAAGCCTCGATCACCTGAGGTCACAGCTCAACTGGCAGCACTGATCGCAGCGCAGCCCCGGTTCCCTGGAAGGCCACAACGCCTCGGTAGGGTTGAAAGCAGTTCACCTCCGGAGGCAGCGTGGCCGATACCGCACAGCAGACCGACGCCGTCGAGCTCGACCGCGTCATCATCCGGTTCGCCGGCGACAGTGGCGACGGCATGCAGCTGACCGGGGACCGCTTCACCAGCGCCAGCGCCATGTTCGGCAACGACCTGGCCACCCTGCCGGAGTTTCCGGCCGAGATCCGTGCTCCCGCCGGGACGCTGGCCGGGGTGTCGGCGTTCCAGGTCCACATCTCCGATCACGAGATCACCACGCCCGGTGACGAGCCCAACGTGTTGGTGGCCATGAACCCGGCCGCCTTGCGCTCCGAACTGCACCGCCTCGAGCAGGGCGGCACGGTGATCGTCAACACCGACGCCTTCGAGGAGCGCAACCTCACCAAGGCCGGCTACCGGACGAACCCGCTCACCGACGACAGTCTGGCGGCGTACTCGGTCTATGAGGTGCCCATGACCTCGTTGACCAAGGACGCGGTGGCGCCGCTCGGCGTCAAGCCCCGTGACGCGGAGCGGTCCAAGAACTTCTTCGCTCTGGGGTTGGTGTCGTGGATGTACACCCGCCCCAGCCAGCCGACGCTGGACTGGATCGAGTCCAAGTTCGGCTCCAAGCCCACCGTCCGCGACGCCAACGTGGCAGCCTTCAACGCCGGTCACGCCTTTGGCGAGACCGCCGAGCTGTTCGACCACCCTTACGAGGTCAAGCCGGCCAAGCTGGAGTCCGGCACCTACACCAGCATCAACGGGAACACCGCGCTGGCGTGGGGACTCATCGCCGCCGGGCAGCTGGCGCAACTTCCCCTGTTCCTGGGCTCCTACCCGATCACGCCGGCGTCCGACATCTTGCACGAGCTGTCGAAGCACAAAGCGTTCGGGGTGCGCACCATGCAGGCCGAGGACGAGATCGCCGGCATCGGCGCTGCCCTGGGAGCCGCCTTCGGTGGCCATTTGGCTCTCACCACCACCAGCGGACCCGGCATCGCCCTGAAATCGGAGACCATGGGCCTGGCCGTCAGCATGGAGCTGCCGCTGCTCATAATCGACATCCAGCGGGGCGGCCCGTCCACCGGGCTGCCGACCAAGACCGAGGCGGCGGACCTGCTCCAGGCCATGTACGGCCGCCACGGCGAATCGCCGTTGCCCATCGTGGCTGCCTACAGCCCGTCGCATTGCTTCCACGCCGCCATAGAGGCCGCCCGCATCGCCCTGAAGTACCGCACCCCGGTCATGTTGCTGTCCGACGGTTACCTGGCCAACGGCTCGGAGCCGTGGCGGCTGCCGGACCTCGACCAGTTGCCCGACATCTCGGTGCGCTTCGCCAGCGGCACCAACCACGTCGATGAGGAGGGCGCCGACCAGTTCTGGCCCTACCAGCGCGACCCTGAGACCCTCGCTCGGCCGTGGGCCATCCCGGGGACGGCCGGGCTCGAGCACCGCATCGGTGGCATTGAGAAAGCCGACGGCTCCGGCAACATCAGCTATGACCCCGAGAACCACGAGCGGATGGTCAGGCTTCGGGCCGCCAAGGTCGCCGGCATCGCCAGGGACATCCCGGCGACAGACGTGCGCGGCGACGTGGACGACGCCGAGATCCTGATCCTGGGCTGGGGCTCGACTTGGGGGGCAATCGACGGCGCCATGGAGCGCTGCCAGCGCCGGGGCCGCAAGGTCGCCCACGCCCACCTGGTCCACCTCAACCCGTTCCCGGCCGACCTCGGTGAGGTGCTGGCCCGCTACCCCAAGGTGCTGGTACCGGAGATGAACCTGGGCCAGCTGGTCAAGATGGTGCGGGCTGAGTTCCTGGTCGATGCCCGGCCGGTCAACAAGGTGCAGGGCGTGCCCTTCACCGCCAGCGAGCTGGAGAGGGCCGTGCTGGCCGAGCTCGACCGGTGATGGTCGACAGACCACGCCGGACCATGGTCAGCGCGAACCGTTTCACGGCCTCCTTATAGAGAGGGAGTCACATGTCAGAGACCACTGAAGTCCCGATAACGACCCGCAAGGACTGGAGCAGCGACCAGGAGCCGCGCTGGTGTCCCGGTTGCGGCGACTACTCGATCCTGGCGGCTGTGCAGATGCTCATGCCCGAGCTGGGCGCGCGGCGGGAGAACACCGTTTTCATCTCCGGCATCGGCTGCGCCGCCCGGTTCCCGTACTACATGAACACCTATGGCATGCACACGATCCACGGACGGGCGCCGGCCATCGCCACCGGGTTGGCCATGGCCCGAGACGACCTCGACGTGTGGATCGTGACCGGCGACGGCGACGCGTTGTCGATCGGTGGCAACCACCTGATCCACGCCCTGCGGCGCAACGTGAACGTGACCATCTTGTTGTTCAACAACCAGATCTACGGGCTCACCAAGGGCCAGTACTCACCGACATCGGAGATCGGCAAGGTCACCAAGAGCACGCCGTTCGGGTCGCTCGACCACCCCTTCAACCCGGTCAGCCTGGCGCTCGGAGCCGAGGCCAGCTTCGTGGCCCGTACCCACGACCTGGACCGCAAGCACATGCAGGAGATGTTTCGCCGCGCCCATGACCACCAAGGCGCCGCCTTCGTCGAGGTGTACCAGAACTGCAACGTGTTCAACGACGGCGCCTTCGGGCAGATCACGGCCAAAGCCAACCGGGACTCGATGCTGATACCGCTGGTGCACGGCCAACCCATCCGTTTCGGGGCAGACCTCGAACGCGGCGTCGTGCTCGACGGGCAGGGCCGAGCCCGGATCGTGGACGTGGCCGAGGTGGGGGAGGACGCCATCCTGATCCACGACGAGAGCCGCCCAGAGCCGGGTCTGGCCTTCATGCTGTCCCGCCTGGCGACCGGTCCCACCGAACCGACCCCGGTCGGTGTCTTCCGGGCCGTCGACCGCCCCGACTACGGGACCGAGACCAACCGCCAGCTGGCTGCCGCCAACGCCAAGGGCCCCGGCGACCTCCACGCCCTGCTCCACTCCCGCCCCACCTGGGAAGCCTGAGCCGGCCACTGCGTGGCCGCCCCGCGCCACTTCTGGTTCCGACGAGGTGTGTCCTCGCTGCGCTGCGGCACCTCGTCGGGCTACTTCGTGGCCGGGCCGCTGTCGCTCCCGGCTCTCGTTGGCCAGCGGTTAGGTGCGGCGGAAGACCAGCCCGGTTTTGGGTTTGGGATGGAAGAAGGTCGTCTTGGCCGGCATGCGCACGCCGGAGTGGGCGTTGGCGGCGATCTGCTCGACGGTGGCCGGGCGCAGCAGCACCCCGAACTGGGCCTGGCCGGCGGCTACCGCCAGGATCACGTTGTCGGCGCCGTGCTGGTACTCGACGGAGGCGGGCGAACCGAGCGCCTCGAGGGCTACCGCCAGGCGGCTGCTGTCGAGGTCAGCGGCATCGCGTAGCGCCTCAGGGCGGGGCTTGAGCAGACGAACCGTGCCGCCGGGTTTGGCGAGGCCGAGCGACCCGGCCTGGTCCATGCGTTCCAGGACCCGGTGGTCGGCGGGAACCTCGTCGCCCGGGTCGAACCACGGGGCAAGGGCCGCGACCATGTCCGTGCCGACGGGCAGGCCCGACAGCAACCGGTGGATGGGTCCCACGGTGAGCTGGTCGGCGGCCAGTTCGACCACGAAGCACATGGTCGAACCGGCGCCGCCGGGATCACCGCCGCCGGCCGCTTGGCGCTCGTCCCGGTAGGTCAGGCAGGTCTCGTAGCGGTGGTGGCCGTCGGCGATGACCACCGGGGCGCCCCCCACGGCCCGGCTGATGGCCCGGACCCGGTCGGGGTCATCGATGCGCCACACGGCGTGGTCGATGCTGTCGTCGTCGGTCCACGCCTGCAGCGGCGCCAGCGGTGCTTCGAGCAGGGCGGTGAGGCCTTCGGCGAGGGACAGGCCCCAGACCGCCGAGAGGTTGGCGCCGGTGGCCCGCAGCAGGTCGAGGCGGTCGCTCTTGGCCTTGGGGGTGGTGTGCTCGTGGGGGAGGATCTGCCCGTCACCTGGCCGGGAGAGGCCGAGGGCGCCGATCACGCCCAGCGTGTGGGCCGGCCGGTCCTGGTCGTCGAGGTAACCCATGCGGTACACGGTGAAGGAAGGGCGGACGTCGGTGACCAGCACGCCTTCGTCCTCCCATTCGTCGAGCCGCTGGGCGGCGGCCCGGTAGCGGGCGTCGCCGTCGCGTTCATCGGGTAGGTCGATCAGCACGGCGTTGTGGGGCGAACGGGCGACCAGGGCGGCGCGGTCGTTGGCTGACAGCACGTCGTAAGGAGGTGCGGTGACGTCGGCCAGGGAGAAGCGCTCCAGGTCGTAGCGCAGGCCGGCGAAGGGCTCGAAGCGGGGCACCGGGCAGTGTTAGCAGACGTCACCAGAAGCTCGATTGACCGGGTGCTCACTTTTGCAAGCGCGAGGTCCTGATCAGTACCCTGGGCGCCTATGGCTCCGAACAATGTGATCAAGCGCTACCTCGACACGGGCGTGGCGTTCACCCAGATGACCCAGGCTCGAGCCGAGGCGATCGTCCGAGACCTCGTCAGGGCGGGCGAGCTCCAGAGCGAGCAGAGGCAGGCGGCGGTGCGCGACCTGCTCGACCGCAGCCGCAAGAACACTGAGAAGTTGGTGTCCCAGGTCCGCCAGGAGGCCCGTGACCAAGTCTCGAGCCTGGGGTTGGCGACCAAGGCTGACATCCACCGGCTCGAGCGCCAGATCGCCGCATTGAAGGACTCCCGTCCGGCCAGGAGCACGGCCGGTGCCAAGTCGCCGGCCAAGAGGGCCGCCGCCACCAAGTCGCCGGCCAAGAGGGCCGCCGCCACCAAGTCGCCGGCCAAGAGGGCCGCCGCCACCAAGTCGCCGGCCAAGAGGGCCGCCGCCACCAAGTCGCCGGCCAAGAGGGCCGCCGCCACCAAGCGGACCGCCAAGAAGGGCGCCGCCACCAAGCGGACCGCCAAGAAGGCACCGGCCAAGAAGGCCACGAGCCGCTAGGACCGATCACGAGCCCGCGGCGGCGCCTTGACGCCGAGCTGGTCCGTCGCGGCCTGGCCGCCGACCGTGCCGCCGCCGGCGCCGCCGTCGCCAGCGGGCGGGTCCTGGTGAACGGTGCACCCGCCACCAGCCCGGCCCGCCAGGTCGATGCTGCTGAGGCGGTGCACATCACCGCGCCTCCGGGCCGGTTCGTGGGCCGGGGCGGCGAGAAGCTGGACGGCGCCCTCCGAGCGTTCGCAGTCGACCCCGCCGGTCGCTGCGCCATCGATGTGGGCTCATCCACCGGTGGCTTCACCGACTGCCTGTTGCAGTGGGGGGCCGCTTCGGTGGTGGCCTTGGACGTGGGCCGCGGGCAGCTCCACGATCGGTTGCGGCGTGACGCCCGGGTGAGCGTCCACGAGCAGACCAACGTGCGTGGAGCCGACCCGGCGGCTCTGGGTGGCCCGTTCGACCTGGTGGTCGCCGACCTGTCGTTCACGTCTTGGCGAGCGGTGGCCGAGCCGGTCGTCGGCCTGGCCGCGCCGGCCGCCGATCTGGTGTTGCTGGTCAAGCCACAGTTCGAAGCCGGGCACCAAGAGGTGACCGCCGGGAAGGGGGTGGTCGCCGATCCGGCGGTGTGGGGGCGGGCGCTGGCGGGGGCCGTGGCTGCACTTGAGGGCGCCGGAGCCGCGATCATGTCGGCCATGGTCTCGCCGCTCCGTGGAGCCGACGGCAACGTGGAGTTCTTCCTTCACCTCCGCGCTGGCGCCGGGCCGCGGAATGGCGGCCCGGACCTCGACGCGCTGGTGGCCTCGGTCCCAGTCAGGAAGCCCTGATGGCGGCCATCGGCGTGGTCGTGCACCTGGGCAGCGAGCGGGCCACCCGTTTGGCCGCCGAGGCGGTCGGCTGGTTGCTCGAGCGGGGCCACCGGGTGGCGCTGCCCGCTGGTGATGCCGAACTGCTCGGCCACCCGGAACTGGGGGCGCCTGACGCTCCCATGGCTGGCTTGGACGTGGCCCTGGGGTTCGGCGGTGACGGCACCATGCTTCGCACCGTCCACCTGGCGACCCCCGTGGGTGTGCCGGTCCTCGGCGTCAACGTGGGCCAGCTCGGCTACCTCACCGATGTCGAACCGCAATCTTGGTCGGGGGCGCTCGAACGGTTTCTGGCCGGCGACTACGAGTTGGAGAAGCGGATGTTGTTGTCCGTGGCGGTGCGGCGCGCCGGCCAGGACGAAGCCCCGGAGCTGGCGCTGAACGAGGCGGTCCTGGAGAAGGACGCCATGGGCCACACCGTCCGGCTCCGGGTCGAGATCGACAGCGAGTTCTTCACCACCTACGTGGCCGACGGCTTCATCGTGGCTACGCCGACGGGGTCGACCGCCTACTCGCTGTCCGCCCACGGTCCGGTGGTCGCCTCGGGTCACCACGCCCTGCTGCTGACGCCGGTCTGCCCCCACGGGCTGTTCGACCGGAGCTTGGTGTTGGAGCCCGACGCCTGCGTCCGCCTCGAGGTGTGCGGCCACCGCGCCGCCTCGCTGGCGGTTGACGGGCGCCACCGGGGCCGCCTGGAGGTCGGTGATGCCATCGAGTGCACCGCCGCCGAACAGCAGGCGTCGCTGGTCGTCTTCGGCCACCGCAACGTGCACGCCATCCTCAAGTCCAAGTTCGGCCTGAACGACCGATGAGCTCCTGATGCTGCTCGAGTTGGCCGTACGCGACCTGGGCGTGATCCCCGAGCTGCGGCTGGTGCTGGGGATGGGTATGACCGCTATGACCGGTGAGACCGGCGCCGGCAAGACGCTGGTGGTCGAGGCGCTCGACTTGCTGCTCGGCGGGCGGGCCGACGGGACGCTGGTGCGCGGCGGCGCCGCCGAAGCCCGAGTCGAGGGGCGGTTCGAGACAGACGGCCAGGAGCTGGTGCTGGCGCGCGTCGTGCCCGCCCAGGGCCGCAGCCGGGCGTACCTGAACGGCCGCATGGCCACCGCCGGCGAGCTGGCCGAGGTTGGCCGGACCCTGGTCGACCTGCACGGTCAGCACGCCCACCAGTCCCTGCTGGCGCCGTCGGTGCAGCGCGACGCCCTTGACCGATTCGCCGGTATCGACCTGCAGCCCCTGACCGCCGCCCGCCAACGGTTGGCCGAGGTCGACCGCCAGCTGACCGGGCTCGGCGGCGATAGCGGGGCCCGGGCCCGCGAGGTCGACTTGCTGCGGTTCCAGCTCGACGAGCTAGAAGCGGCGCGCCTGGAAGACCCCGAGGAGGACGAGGCGCTCGACGCTGAGGAGGACGAGTTGGCCGGGGCGGTGGCTCACCGCCAGGCGGCCATGGTGGCGGCCGAGTTGTTGTCGGCTGACGGTCCAGTGGCGGACGGGCTCGGAAGGGCGCGGGCGGCGCTGGGCGAACGTCGCCCGTTCGCCGAGCTGGTCCAGAGGTTGCAGGGCTTAGAGGTGGAGTTCACCGACGTGGCTGCCGAGGTCCGCCTCACCAGCGAATCGGTCGAAGAGCGCCCCGAGCGGTTGGCGGAGATCCGCGTCCGCCGGCAACTGCTCCGCGATCTCGTGCACAAGTACGGCTCCGCCACCATCGAGGGTCCTTCTCCGGTCGGTCCGGCCAGCCTGGCCAATGTCATGGCTTACGCCGCCCAGATAGACGAGAGGTTGGAGGACCTGGCGTCCCACGACGCCAGGGTCGCCGGCTTGGAATCCGAGCGTTCAGCGGCGGCCGCCGCCCTCAAGGACGCTGAGCAACGTATCGGTGCGGCTCGCCGGGCCGCCGCCCCCGCCTTGGCTGGGGCGGTGCAGGACCACCTCCGGGAGCTGGCCATGGACGAGGCCCGGATCGGGGTGTCAGTAGGCCCCGGCTCGGGTGACCAGGTGACCATCCTGCTCGCCGCCAATCCCGGGACCGATCCGCTCCCGCTGGCCAGGGTGGCCTCCGGCGGCGAGCTGGCGCGGGCCATGCTGGCGGTTCGCCTCGTGTTGACGGCCGGCCCGCCGGTGCTCGTGTTCGACGAGGTCGATGCCGGCATAGGTGGCGAGGCGGCGCTGGCGGTGGGCCGGGCGCTCGCCCGGGTCTCCGCCGACCACCAGGTCCTGGTGGTAACCCATCTCGCCCAAGTGGCCGCTTCGGCCGACGCCCAGGCGGTTGTCACCAAGCGTCAGGCGGGCGGCCAGACCTCCTCCCAGGTGGAGGTGGTCACGGGTGAAGCCCGGGTGGTGGAGCTGTCACGGATGCTCAGCGGTTCGCCGGGGAGTGGCCCCGCCCGCGAGCATGCAGGCGAGCTGCTCCACGCCGCCGACCAGGAGCGCCACCGCCGCCGGCGAGATGTCAGGGCCGGCAACCAACATCCGACCAAGGTGCGCGAGGGGGTGTGATGGCCCACCAGCAAGGCCAGCGGGACTTGGTGAGCGGCGTCGCCCGCGTCGACCGCCGGACCAAGGACTTGGCCAAGCGCATCCTCCCCGGGGAGATCGCCGTCATCGACCACGAGGACCTCGACCGGGTCGCGGCCGAGACCCTGGTCCAGGCCCAGGTCGGTGCGGTGGTGAACGCGGGGGCGTCGATTTCGGGCCGCTACCCGAACATCGGGCCCCTGCTAGTCGCGGCCGCCGGCATCCCCCTGCTCGACGGCGTCGGCTCCGAGGTGATGGACCTGGTGGCTGACGGCGCGCCGATGCGCATCGAGGGCACCAAGCTGCTGGTGGGCGACGAGCCGGTGGCGGCGGGCACGCGCCAGACCTTGGAATCGCTCGAAGCGATGATCCAGCAAGCGCGGGCTTCGATGGGTGACGAGCTGTCACGGTTCGCCGAGAACACCCTCACCTACCTGCAGCAAGAAGGTCACCTGCTGCTCGACAACCCGAACCTGCCGGACACCAAGGTCGACTTCAAAGGGCGCCAGGTGCTGATCGTCGTCCGTGGGATCGACTACAAGGAGGACTTGGCGGTCCTGCGCAACAGCGGGTACCTGCAGGAGATGCAGCCCCTACTGATCGGGGTCGACGGTGGCGCCGACGCCCTGCTCCAAGTGGGCTACAAGCCGGACCTCATCATCGGAGACTTCGACTCGGTCGGGGAGGCAGCCCTGCGATGCGGCGCCGAGCTGATCGTGCACGGCTACGCCGACGGTCGCGCCCCCGGAGCCGCCCGCCTCGACGCCCTCGGCCTGCCGTACGAGGTGTTCGCGTCGATCGGCACCAGCGAGGACATCGCCATGCTGCTGGCCTTCGAGTCCGAGGCCGAGCTGATCGTGGCCGTGGGCACCCACAACTCGATGGTCGAGTTCCTGGACAAGGGCCGCAAAGGCATGTCGTCCACGTTTCTGGTGCGCATGAAGGTCGGTCCGATCCTCGTGGACGCCAAAGGCGTGAGCCGCCTCTACAAGTCACGAGTGCGGCGCCGCGATCTGCTGCTCATGGTGGCGGCGGCGTTGGTGACGCTGGCCATCATCGTGGTGATCAGCGAGCCGATACGCCTTTGGTTCCGTGCCGTGTGGCTCTCGATCACCTGACCTTCCCCGCCCCGACCATCTGCGATCTGTCGACTGGCCATGATCAACTTCCGCTACCACATAATCAGCATCACCGCCGTGTTCCTGGCCCTCGGGTTGGGGCTGGCGTTGGGGACCAGCTTCGGCAACCGGGCGCTGGTGAGCAGCCTGCAGACCACCCAGCGCAAACTCGATCGGGAGGTCAAGAACAAGCGCGCCACCAACAGCCGGCTCGAAGCCGAAGCCTCGCGTCGTCGTGAGCGCGATGAGCGGTTCGAACAGCAGGCGGTGGTCGGTCCCCTGCTGGCCAGGCAGCTCGACACGGTTCCCCTGCTGCTGGTGGCGCCGACCGGCATCGATGACACATCTCTCAACCTGCTCCGCTCCGCCATCACCACCTCGGGAGCGAACTTCGCCGGCACGCTGCGACTGGACCGCCGGCTGACCCTCGATGGTGACAACGCCACCAAGCTGGCGGTGATCTTGGGGGTGCCGGACAACACCACCCGGCCCGAGCTTCGCCGGATGCTCGTCCGGGACTTCGCCGCCTTGCTTCGAGCGGGAGCCAAGCCGCCGGCCGGCGGCTCGACGGTCACCACCACGACCACCACTGCGCCGGCCACCGCCCCCACCTCCACGGTGCCAGGGGACACGGCCGCGCCGACCACCGCGGGAGCGACGACCGCACCGGTGACCCCAACCACCACACCAGAGGTCCCGACGGTGGGCGAAGCGCCGCTCGTCACCCGGCTTCGCGACGGCGGGTTCGTCCAGTTCGAGCCGCCCGCCAACGGTGACAAGTCCGACCCGGTGGCGTTGAGCGGGAACTACCGGTACGTCTTCGCCTCGGGCCCCGGAGCCGATCTGCCCGACGCCGACCTGCTACTGCCGCTGGTGCGGGCTTCGGCTGCCACCCGCGACGTGCCCATCGTGGTGGTCTCCGCCGCCGTCGGCGATGACCCGGAGGCGGTCCGGACCTCGGTGGTCGGTCCCATCCGTGGTGACTCGGCGGTGAACCAGGCCGTCTCGACCGTCGACAACATCGAGTCCTTCGATGGCATCGCCGCCACCATCCTGGCCCTGCAGGAGATGGGCCAAGGCCGCCAAGGCCACTACGGGGTGGGTGCCGGCGCCACCGCGCCGTTGCCGCCAGTGCCCAACCGACCGTGATCGACCCGGCCGCGGGGCTCGACGCGGCCGGAGCGTCGCCTTCCCATCCGGCCCCTGAGGTCGATCCACGGGGCGAAGAGGCGGCGCCGCAGGACCGGATCGGGCGGGCCACGGCGGTCATCACCTTCTGGAACCTGGTGTCCCGGCTAACCGGGTTCGCGCGGGTGGTGGCGGTGAGCGCCGCCCTCGGTATCACCCGCCTCGGGGACACCTACCAGAGCGCCAACGAGGTCTCCAACATCATGTTCGAACTGCTCGCCGGCGGGATCCTGTACGCCGTCCTGGTGCCCACCTTTGTGGCGCTGCTCGACAAGGGTCGCCGCCGCCAGGCTGCTGACCTGGCCGGCGCGCTGCTCGGCCGCATGCTGATCGTCCTCGTCGTTCTGGTGGTGATCGCCGGGTTCGCAGGGCCGTGGATCATGCGGTTGTTCACCATCGGCGCCGGCTCGGCCGACATCCGCTCCCGCCAGATCGAGGTGGGTTCGTTCCTGCTCTGGTTCTTCCTCCCGCAACTGCTGCTCTACGCGGTGGGGGCGGTGGCCACCGCCCTGCTGCAAGCCGACCGGCGGTTCGTGGCCGCGGCGGTAGCTCCGGTCTTCAACAACGTCGTGGTCATGGTGACCATGGGGCTGTTCGCGTTGACGGCCGACACTCGGGTGGCTGACACCTTGCACCTCACAACGGGCCAGAAGTTGGTGCTCGGGGCGGGAACGTCGGCCGGCGTGTTGCTCATGGTGCTGGTGCCGGTGCTGGCCGCCCGGCGCGCCGGGCTGGCCGGTCGGCCGGGGCTGCGAACCGGTGCCCCGGACGGGCTGGCGAGCCTGGCCCGCAAGGGCGTGTGGGGCGCCGGCCACGTCGGGCTCAACGAGGTGCTGATCTTCGTCACCTACGTGCTGGCGTCCCGGGTCGGTGGCGGCCAAGCCGCCTTCCAGGTGGCCTTCACCTTTTTCCTGCTGCCCCACGCCATCCTGGGCAACCCCATCTTCACCGCCCTCTTCCCGCGCCTCTCCACCCACGCCGCACGCGACGACCGCGACCAGTTTTGCCGCGACCTCGCCTTCGGCCTGCGGACCACCATCGTCATGATCCTGCCGGCTGGCGGGCTGCTGGCCGTCCTGGCCCTGCCGGGGCTCACGGTGCTGCGCGGGTTTGGCCAGTTCGACGCCCGGGGGGTGGTCCTGGTGGCCGAGGTCCTGGCCGCCTACTCCTTCGGACTGCTCGGCTACACCGCCTTTTTTCTGTTGACGAGAGCCAGCTACGCGCTGGACGACGCCCGCACGCCGACGATGGTGAACCTGGGCGTCACCGTCGGCGCAATCGTGGGTATGGCGGCGGCGTCCTCCTTGGTGACCGGGAACGCCAAGGTGGTGGTGCTCGGCCTGGTGCACGCGGTGGCGGTCAGCGGCGGCTCGCTGGTGTTGCTCAGCCGCTTGCACCGGCGGTTGGGCCGGCCGATCCCCTTCGTGGCCGCGCTGCTGCGGGCCGGCGCCGCCACCGCAGTCGCCTGCGCGGTGGCCTGGGCAGCGTCCACCGCCTTGGGTTGGCCCAGCCGCAGCGGGGCCTTGCTGGCGGTGACCGTCGCCGCCGGCACCGCGCTGCTCGCCTACGGCGTAGCGCTGACCGCCCTGCGGGCGCCCGAGCTGGCGGCCGTGCGCGCCAAGGTCTCCGGGCGGTTCTGACAGGATTCAGCTTCGCCCCATGACCACCGTTGTCGCCGTCGTGCCCGCCAAGGACCGGGAGGATTCGGTCGCGGCGACCGTCACCGCCCTGCGAAAGCTTCCGGCCATCCACCGGGTGCTCGTGGTCGACGACGGTTCGAGCGACGGCACCGCCTCGGCGGCGCGGGCGGCGGGGGCCACCGTGCTGAAGCTTGGTCGCAACGTCGGCAAGGGGGCCGCCGTGCTGGCGGGCGTGGCGGCCGAACCCGGCGCCGACGTCTTCTTGCTGATCGACGCCGACCTGGCTGACACCGCTTCGGTGGCCGACTCCCTGCTGGCGCCCGTGCTGGCTGATAAAGCGGACCTCACCATCGCCGTGCTGCCGCCGGCCGCCGGCCGGGGCGGCTTCGGGACGGTGAAGAAGTTGGCGGCTCGCGGGATAGCCATGGCCGGGGGACCAACCACTCGGGCACCCTTGTCGGGTCAGCGGGCGGTGCGGGCCCCGCTGTTGCGAGACCTGCAGGACGCCCAGCGGTTCGGGTTGGAGGTGGCGCTCACCATCGACGCCAGCCGGTCCGGCGCCAGGATCCTGGAGGTGGCGGCGCCGATGGAGCACCGCCACACCGGCCGGTCGCTGGCGGGGTTCAGGCACCGTTTCGTCCAGGGCCTCGACATACTGGCGGCGCTGTGGCCGAGGGTGACCTCCGCCCGCCAGCGGATGATCGGCGCGTTGGTGGTGGGAGCGGTGGTGCTGGTGGCCATGGTCGCTATCAGCGGGCGGGTGCAGCCGGCCGCCGTCGCCCAATCGGCGAAGCCGGACAAGGTGTTGATCTTCGGCATACCGCGCTTGGGCATCCACGACTTGGCCGACAGCCGGATGACGAACCTGTCGCGGCTGGCCCGCGGAGGTGCTGTGTCGGTGAACAGCACCCGGACATCGGGCAGCCAACCGTCGCCAACCGAGACCTACGCCACCATCGGCGCGGGGACGCGCGTCACGCCGCAGCCCGACGCCGCCGACGCCCGGATGGTCGACGAACCGGTCGAGGGCAGCACTGCCCGGGAAGTGGTCGAACGGCGCACCGGGCGAGCCGCCAAGGGCCAGGTCGTGGTCGTCGGGGGACCGGCGGCGATCGCCGGCACCGACCCTGACGCCGGGAGCGCCCCAGGGGCGTTCGGCCAAGCGCTGAACGAGGGCGGCAAGCGGGTGTCGGTGATCAACAACAGCGACAGCATCAACGAGTTCGGCGATCCCGTGGTGGACAGGCCGGCGGCCATCGCCTTGATGAACAGCGCAGCGTCGGTGAACTTCGGCAACGTCAGCGGATCGATTGGCGGCGGCGGTGCCGCTCCCGAACTGCTCCAGCGCGACCCAGCCGCCCCGTTCGGCATCCGGGCCAACCCGGCGGCATATGTAGAGGAGACCAGAAGGGCATTGAAAGAAGCCGACGTCGTGCTCGTCGACCCCGGGGACACCGACCGGGCCGGGCAGTACTCCAGCTTCACCTCCAAATCGGCCGCCGAAGGGCTCCGCCGGACCGCCCTGCGCCGGACCGACGCCATCCTGGGCCGTCTAGCGGGCACCCTCCCCAAAGGCACCTTGCTGCTGGTCGTCGGCGTCAGCCCGCCGGCCGACGGGTGGGGGTTGACGCCGGTCGTGGCCTACGGGACCGGGGTACGGACCGGTTACCTGTACTCGCCGGCGACCCGCCGCACGGGCCTCACCACCACGACCGACATCGCCCCCACCGTCCTGCACGACCTGGGCATCGCCCAACCGAAGGGCATGGTAGGTTCGCCGCTGCAGTACGAGCGGGGCCCGGTCGACTTCGGGCGGTTGCAGGCGCTGGACCGCGCCGCCTCGTCCCGGGAGGACGTCTACAGCGCGATTACCGTCGCCTTCATCATCGCTCAGGCGGCCGGTTATGGCGCCCTGTTGGTCCTCTTCCTCCAGCGAGCTCCGCACCGCCGCTCCACGCGGTTTCTGCGCTCCGTGACCCTCGTCTTTGCCGCCTGGCCGGTGTCGACCTTCTTGCTGCGGACGCTGCCCCCGGTGGTGGGTGAAGGACCGGCCAGCCAGGTCACCGTCTGGGTCCTGGCCGCCGGCCTCGCCCTTCTGGCCGACCGCTGGCGCACCGATCCGCTGGCCCCGCTGACCCGGTTGTGCGGCCTAACGGTGGTGGTGGTGCTGGTCGATCTCGCCCTGGGCGGCAACCTGCAGCAGCTCACCGTGCTCGGCTACTCGCCCCACACCGCCGCCCGGTACACCGGCATCGGCAACATGGCCTTCGGGGCCTTTGCCGGTGCCGCCGTCCTGTGGGGACTGCTCCGGGTGGAAAGGGTGGCCAGTGGCCGGCGGGACCAGGCGTTGCTGGTCGCGGCGATCATCTTCGGCCTGGTGACGGTCGTCGACGGCTGGCCGACGCTGGGATCAGATGTCGGCGGCGTGCTGACGCTCGTGCCGGTGTTCGGCCTGGCTTGGTTCGTGGCGTCCGGGCGCCGCATCCGCTGGCGGACTGTCGCGCTGGTCGGTTTGGTCACAGCGGCGGCGTTGGCCGGCGCCACCGCCCTGGACCTGTTGCGGCCGGCGGACCAGCGCACCCACTTGGGCCGTTTCGCCGCCAGCGTGTTCGACGGCAGCGGCGAAGCCTGGACCACCATCAGCCGGAAGGCGGCGACCAACCTGCGGGTCCTGCAGAACAGCGACTGGGCATTCCTGGTGCCGGTGGTCGCCATCTTCTCCTACGGCCTGTTGGGCGCCCGTTCCGGTGCCGCCCGCCTGGTGCCCCGGGGGTCAGTGCGCCGGATAGCTCTGGTCGCGGTGGCGGCGGTCGGTGTGCTCGGCGGCCTGGTCAACGACTCGGGCGTCGTGTTGACGGCGCTGGCGCTGGTCTACGTCGGTCCGTTCCTCACGCTGCTCGCCGTCGACCGGGTGGAGCCGCAGCAGGAACTACTCGAGCCCATCCTCGAGCCCCTCGACCAACCGGATGACCTGCCGGTGGCGCTGGCCTAGCCCGCCGGCCGGGGCATCAGGGCTCAACGTCGGGACACCGGCGTGGCGAACATCCTCGGGGTCAGCATCCGGATCAGCCGCGATGCCGGCGCCGTCAGGACGACGGCGGCGACGCTCGACATGCACGCCACCCCCAACAGCACCCCGCCCACCATGTCGGTCAGCCAGTGGGCGGAGCGGACGAGCATCATCACCCACACCGCGCCCACCACCACGACACCGACGATCACCGGCAGCCGGTGGCGCCGCTCCGAGCCGGCCATCTGGTTGAGCAACCACCAGCAGAAGGCAAAGCCGAGCCAGCCGACGGTGGCCGCCCCGGCGTGCCCGGACGGGTAGCTGTACCCGAGCACATAGCGGGGCTTGGTGGGTTCAGGGCGGCGGAGCAGCTCCTTGGTGAAGGTCACGGTCAGCGACACCAGCACATAGGACAGGGCCAGGATCACTGCGGGCAGCACGGCCCGCCACCGCAGCACGAACCAGGCGCACGCCAGGATCACCAGAGGGGTGATCACCGGGGCGGCGCCGAGGTGGGCCAGGACGAAGCTCAACGGACCATGGCTGAACAACTCGCTGTCGATCCAGTTCAGCACCTGGCGGTCGAGCGACAAGCGGGGCCAGTTCCACACCAGGGCGGTGACGACCACGTACGCAGCCCAGGACGCCACCGCCGTTCGGGCCAGGCGACCGCACAGCGCAGTGGCTCGGATAGACGGCTCCTGGTGGTCCAGCACGGCGGGCGGCTGGGCCACAGACACGCCGCCAACGGTACCTGTCCCCCTGTGGCCCTACGACGGCCGCTCGCCGGCCCTCACTGGCCGGGCGAATAGGTTTGCCGGCGTGGTCCTGGCGTTGTGGTTCCTCGCGGGGGCGGCCCTGGGCGCGGTGATCTGGAGGCTCCTGGAGCCGGCGTTCGCCCAAGCCCTGTTCCAGCGCACCAACTACCGCGGTCGCACTGTGCCGGCGGGTGCAGGTGTGGTGCTGGTGCTGGCTGCCGCCGCAGCCACCGCCGTCGCCGGCGCGGTGGTTGCTTCGGGCCACGAGCTGGCCGGCGGCGACGGTCGCGGCTCGACCCTGGCGGTGGTGGCCGGCTTCGGACTGCTCGGGTTGCTCGACGACCTGGCCGGCGACGGGGGAGACAAGGGCTATCGCGGTCATCTGCGGGCACTGGTCCACGGCCGGCTGACGACCGGTGCCCTGAAGCTGTTCGGCGGCGTGGCGGTGGCGGTGGCGGTGACCGGCTGGCTGGGTGAGCCGGATCTCTTCCGCCTGTTGGTCGACGGCGCGGTGGTGGCGCTGGCCGCCAACCTGGCCAACCTGTTCGATCGGGCGCCTGGCCGGATCGCCAAGGTCGGTTTGCTGGCGTTCCTGGTGCTGGCCGTCAGCAGCCGTGGTGACGAGGCCCTGTCGGCCGCGGCGGTGGTGGCCGGCGCGTCGTTTGGGCTCCTGGTGGCGGACCTGCGCGAGCGGCTGATGCTGGGTGACGCCGGCGCCAACCCGCTGGGCGCGGCGTTGGGCCTGGGTGTCGTGCTGACGGCGCCGGCGACCACCCGGCTGGTGGTGGCGGTGGTGCTGGTGGCGCTGAACCTGCTCAGCGAGAAGGTCAGCTTCAGTCGGATCATCGACGCCACCCCGCCCCTGCGTTTCCTCGACCGCCTCGGCCGAACTCAGCATTAGAGGGCGAGCCGACCATCAAGCAACGCGCTCCGGCCCGTTCGTGAAGCTGCGCAGCCGCTCTAGGCGGAGCAGCAGGAGCGCCTGGGTTCATGGCGTAGCCAGTCCCAGCGAGGCCTTCGAGCTGGGGCCCAAGAGTGAAGCTGCGTAGGCGCGAGCCGTAGCGGCACGAGCGCCTGGGTTTCATGGCGAAGCCCGTCCCGGCGAGGCGCAGCCGAGCGGGACCGGCAAGCCCGAATCACAGCGGTGTCACCCGGGCGCGGTACGGTGTCCTCCCGTGACGAAACACATCTTTGTGACGGGTGGGGTGGCTTCTTCTCTGGGCAAGGGGATCACGGCCAGTTCGCTGGGCCGCTTGCTCAAATGCCGCGGCCTGCGGGTCACCATGCAGAAGCTGGACCCGTACATCAACGTCGATCCGGGCACCATGAACCCGTTCGAGCACGGCGAGGTCTTCGTCACCGACGACGGCGGCGAGACTGACCTCGACCTCGGCCACTACGAGCGGTTCATCGACGAGAGCCTGTCCCAGGACTCCAACGCCACCACCGGGTCGATCTACGCCGCCGTGCTCGCCGCCGAGCGGCGCGGCGATTACCTGGGCAAGACCGTCCAGGTCATCCCCCACATCACCGATGAGATCAAGCACCGCATCACCCGGCTGGCCGGCGACGACGTCGACGTGGTCATCACCGAGGTCGGCGGCACCGTGGGTGACATCGAGATCCTGCCGTTCCTCGAAGCCATCCGGCAGTTCCGGCTCGACGTCGGGCGAGAGAACGTCTGCTACGTGCACGTAACCCTGGTGCCGTTCATCGGCCCGTCGGGTGAGCAGAAGACCAAGCCCACCCAGCACTCGGTCACCGAGCTCCGCAGCCGCGGCATCCAACCAGACGTGATCGTGTGCCGCAGCGAGGCGGCGCTCAACTCGGATCTCAAGCGCAAGATCTCCAACCTGTCCGACGTGCCGCTGAGCGCGGTGGTCAACTGCGCCGACGCCGGCAACCTGTACGAGATCCCCCTGGTGTTGCACGAAGAGGGCTTCGACGGCGAGGTCTGCCGCATCCTCCGCCTCGACGACCGCGAGCCGGATCTCAGCGAGTGGGAGGCGCTGGTTCGTCGGGTGGAGGCGGCCGACAAGCCGGTGCGCATCGGCATCATCGGCAAGTACGTGACCCTGATCGACGCCTACCTGTCGGTGGTCGAGGCGGCCAAGCACGGCGGTTTCCATCACGGCGCCAAGGTCGAGATCGAGTGGATCCAGGCCGAGCAGGTCGAAGGGTTGCTGGCCGACGGGCGCCTGCGCGACCTCGACGGCATAGTGTTGCCCGGCGGTTTCGGCGAGCGGGGCACCGAGGGCAAGATCGCGGCGGCCACCTACGCCCGAGAGAACCAGATCCCCTGCCTGGGCTTGTGCCTGGGGCTCCACATGATGACCGTCGACTATGCCCGCAACGTGCTCGGGCTGGTCGGGGCCAACTCCCGCGAGATGGACCCAACCACGCCCCATGCCGTCATCGACCTCATGGACTCGCAGAAGGAGATCACCGACATGGGCGGCACCATGCGCCTCGGCGCCTGCGTGGCCGAGCTGAAGCCCGGTTCCATCGTCGAACGGGCTTACGGCAAGAGCGTCGTGTCCGAGCGCCACCGCCACCGGTATGAGTTCAACTCCAAGTACCGGTCCAAGTTCGAGGGGACCGGCTTCGTGTGCTCGGGAGAGTCGCCCGATCACCGGCTGGTCGAGTTCATAGAGCTGGAGGGCCACCCGTTCTGGGTCGGGACCCAGGCCCACCCCGAGCTCAAGAGCCGCCCCAACCGGCCGGCGCCGCTGTTCCGGGAGTTCATCGGTGCCGCTCTGCGCCGGGCCGAAGACCGGGCTCCGCACCTGTTCGACCTGGAAGGCGACAGCGCCCGGAGCGCGCAGCCGGCTGGCCGCCGGTGACGTCCCCGGCGGGCTTCTCGCACTTGGGCGACGAGCCGGTGGTGGAGCTGTCCCGCCACTCGGTCGTGAGAGGCAGCTTCTCCGCCCCGGACGGGTCCAGCTTCGAGCGCGACATCGTCCGCAGCCCGCAGGTGGTGGCCATGGTGCCGCTCAGCGACGACCGCGCCTCGGCCCTGCTCGTCCGCCAATACCGCGGCCCGATCGACCAGCTGCTGCTCGAGATCCCCGCCGGTCTGTGTGACGTAGACGGCGAGGACCCCCTGGTGACCGCTCAACGGGAACTGGTCGAGGAGGTGGGTTGCACCGCCGACCGCCTCGAACTGGTCGCCCACATCCATCCCGCCGCCGGGTTCACCGACCAGTTCACCCGGCTCTACCTGGCCACCAGCCTGGCCGAGGTCGACTCCGACCGCCAAGGCGTGGAGGAGCAGAACATGACCCAGGAGTGGATCCGCTTGGATGAGGTTCCGTCACTCATCGGCCGAGGTGAGCTGACCGACTCCAAGTCCATGATCGGGCTGCTCCTGGCCTTGCGCCGCCACGAACAAGGTTGATCAGGTGGTCGCCGGCGGCGCTCTGACGGGTGGCGATGCCGACCTTCCGTTGGAGGCCGAGGAGTTCCTGAGCTGGCTGCGGGTGGAGAAGGGTCGCTCGGCCAACACCTTGGCCGCGTACCGGAGTGATCTGCGCCGTTATTTCGACTGGCTGGCGAAGCGGGACCGGCCGTTGACCGAGGTGCAGGAGTCCGACATCGCCGATCACGTCGGTTGGCTCCGCGGCACCGGCCGGGCACCGTCGTCGGTGAAGCGGGCCATGGTGTCGGTGCGGTCGCTGCACCGCTTCCTGGCTCTGGAAGGCGAATCGGGGCCGGACCCGGCGGCCGATGTAGCGGTGCCGCGGGTGCCGCGGGGCTTGCCCAAGGCACTGACCGAGGACGAGGTCGGCTCACTGCTGGACGCCGTCACCGGTAACGAACCCTACGACCGCCGAGACCGGGCGATCCTGGAGGTGCTCTACGGCACCGGCCTGCGGATCTCCGAACTGGTCGGGCTGTCGTTGGGCGACGTCGACCTGGAGGATCGGCTGCTCCGGGTGTTCGGCAAGGGCTCCAAAGAGCGCGTCGTCCCCATCGGGCGGCCCGCCCAGGCGGCGCTGGCCGAATGGATGGCGCGGGGCCGCCCGGCCGTCGTGCCGGAGCGGTGGCGCAGCCGCGGCGACGCCGAGGCGGTGCTGCTCAACACCCGCGGCGGCCGGCTGTCGCGGCAGGGGGCATGGGGCATCGTGCGCAAGTACGGGAACAGGGTCGGGTTGGCCGGCCGGCTAACGCCCCACGTGCTGCGCCACTCCTGCGCCACCCACATGCTCGACCATGGCGCCGACATCCGCATCGTTCAGGAGCTGCTGGGCCACGCGTCGATCGCCACCACCCAGCTGTACACCTTGGTGTCGACCGACCGCCTGTTCTCGGTGTACCGGGAGGCCCACCCGAGAGCGACGGCCGCGCCCGCCCGTTCGACCTAGGGTGACCCGATGCCGTCCGAACAGCTCACCCGCCAGGTGCGGACCAACCTCGAGCACGACCGGGAAGACCTTCGCCGTCGCGTCGAGGCTTTGGGGTCCGAGGACTCCGATCTCTCCTTCGACGAGAACTTCGCCGATTCGGGCCAGGTGCAGGCCGAGCAGAACGAGCAGCAGACGTTGGCGGCCTCGCTGCGCGAGCAGCTCGACGACGTCGAACGGGCGCTGGCCCGCATGGACGACGGCACCTACGGCACCTGCGAGGTCTGCGGCACGGCCATAAACGACGCCCGGCTGGAAGCCATGCCCGCCACCAGCCTGTGCATCGACCACGCCTGAGCATCTGTGCGGATAGGTTGCCCCGGTCGCGTCGGACCTTTCTCTCGCCAGGCTCCGCCTGACGAACGGACACGCGTTTGTCTGGTCGTCTCGGCTGAGGGCTCGGCTCCTAACACCGCGCCGCCTGAATTTCCGCGGTGAGCGCCGGACACCTGGTCAAGCGCTTCTTCGGGTCGGTTGTGCCCCGCAACCCCCGGCCGGTCGACGCCGCCTGGGCCGAAGCGCAGTTGCTGCCCGAGGAGCTGGAGCTGTGGCGGCGCCTGTCCAAACCTGACCGGTGCCACGCCGCCGGGGTGGCGCGCCGGGTCGAGCGGGCACTGGGGGCAGATGCCGCACGGCCCGTACTGGCCGCCGCCCTGCTGCACGACGTGGGCAAGATCGACTCGGGCTTGGGCACCTACGGCCGGGTCATCGCCACCCTTTCCGGCAAGGTGGCCGGCCACTCCAAGGCGGCGGCGAGGAGCGAGGGTGGCGGCTTCACCGGCAAGGTCGGTCTCTACCTGCTCCACGACGAGCTGGGCGCAGCGATGCTGGAACAGGCCGGCAGCGATCCGCTCACCGTCCGCTGGGCCAGGGAGCATCATCTTCGTGAGCAGGAGTGGACGGTCCCCGCCGCCGTCGGCCGAGCCCTCAAGGACGCCGACGACGACTGACCCGCCGGTCTCCTTCAGCCGGCGGGGGCGAGCAGCCCGATGGCGTCGCGGGCCCGCACCAGGGTGGCGGCGGCGACGGTGGCGGCCTGGCCGGCACCGATGGCCAGCAGCCGGGCGGTCTCGGCCGGGTCGGTCACCAGGCGGCGGTAGCGCCGCTGGATCGGGGCGATGAGCTCGATCACAGCGGCGGCGGCATCGGCCTTCAGCGGCCCGTACTGGGTGTAACCCTCGGCGGCTTGCTGCGGCGTGCGGCTGGTGGTGGCGCCCAGGATCGACAATAGGTTGGACACGCCGGGCTTGGCGGCCGGATCCCAACGGACCTCGGTCTCGGTGTCTGTGACGGCCCGCTTGAGCTTCCGCTCGATCACCTTCAGGTCGTCGGAGAGGAGCACGGTGCCCTGTTCCGAATCGACCGACTTGGACATCTTCTGGGTCGGGTTCTGCAGGTCCATGATCCGGGCGCCGGCGGCGGGAAAGGTGCCTTCGGGAACCTTGAAGGTGTCGCCGAAGCGGGCGTTGAAGCGGATGGCCAGATCCCGCGTGAGCTCCAGATGCTGGCGCTGGTCGTCGCCTACGGGGACCCGGTCGGTGTCGTACAGCAGGATGTCGCCGGCCATCAGCGCCGGGTAGGCGAACAGGCCGGCGGAGACGAAGTCCTGACGGTCGGACTTGTCCTTGAACTGGGTCATGCGCCGCAGCTCGCCGAAGCTGGCCGTGCACTCCATGAGCCACGCCAGCTCGGCGTGCTCGTGGACGTGGCTCTGCACGAACAGGGTGCAGACCTCGGGGTCGAGCCCGATGGCCAGCAGGCTGGCGGCCAGCTCCAGGGTGCGGGTCCGCAGCTCGGCCGGGTCCTGGGGGCTGGTCAAGGCGTGGAGGTCGACCAGGCAGTAGAAGCTGTCGGCCTGGTGCTGCTCGCGCACCCAATGGGTGAGGGCGCCCAGCAGGTTGCCGAGGTGCGGCGCCCCCGAGGGTTGGATGCCGGAGAGCACGCGGGTCATGGGCGGCGACTGTAGGGGAGGGCGCCGTGGGGCCTGAAGGGAGATGGTGCTCGCCGAATGACATGGGTGCAACTAGAGTTCTGGCCCATGTCCTACGAGGTGCAGACCAAGGTCTTCGCCGGCCCCTTTGACCTGCTGTTGCACCTGATCCTCAGCGAGGAGGTCGATCTCTACGAGGTCTCGCTGTCCACCATCGTGGACGCCTACCTGGTCCACCTCGACCGGATGGAGACCCTGGACCTTGAGATCACCACCGAGTTCCTGCTCATCGCCGCCACCCTGGTCGAGCTCAAGACCCGCCGGCTGCTCCCGGGAGAGGCCGATCTGGACCTGGACGACGAGCTGGCCTTGTGGGAGGAGCGCGACCTGCTCCTGGCCCGCCTGCTCGAGTGCAAGACGTTCAAGGACGCCGCGGCTGTGCTGGCCAGCCTGGCCCAGGCTGCCGGCCGCAGCTTTCCTCGCCGGGCCGGCATCGAGGACTGGTGCCTCGATGTGGCCCCCGACCTGCTCGCCGATGTCACCCCGCTCGACGTGCGGGCGGCGTTCCTGCGGGCTTCGGCCCCCCGACGGCAGCCCCACGTCGACCTCGACCACGTGGCGCCGGTGCGGGCCAGCGTCACCGATGCGGTGGCCGAGCTGCTGGACGAGCTGCCCCGGGTTGGCCAGATCACCTTCCGGGCGCTCACCGAATCACTGGTCGAACGCTTGGCCGTGGTCGTGCGGTTCCTCGCCGTGCTCGAGCTGTTCAAGCAGGGCTACGTGGCGCTGGACCAGATCGAGCACTTCGGCACCATCACCATCCAGTGGCTAGGCCAGAGCGACGGTGACGACGATGATCGCTCGGTGTATGCCGATCTGGTCACCGTCGACGCCTACGAAGGCTGAAGCTCGGTGGCCAGCGAGACGGAGCGGGCCATCGAGGCCATCGTCATGGTGGCCGACGCCCCGGTCGACCCCCAGCTGCTCGCTCAGCTGCTGGAGATCTCCCCACAACGGGTCGCGGAGCTGTGCACTGCGCTGGCCGAGTCCTACGAGTCCGAGCAGCGGGGCTTCTCGCTGATACGGGTGGCGGGCGGCTACCGGTTCCAGAGCCACCCCGACCAAGCGCCGTACGTGGAGCGTTACGTGCTCGAAGGCCAGACCGCCCGCTTGTCGGCGGCGGCCTTGGAGAGCTTGTCGATCGTCGCCTACAAGCAGCCCATCTCCCGGGCCCAGGTGGCCGCCATCCGCGGCGTGAACGTCGACGGCGTCATGCGCACGTTGCAGCAGCGCGGCTACATCGACGAGGTGGCCAGGGACCCCGGCCCCGGCCAGGCCGTCCTGTTCGGAACGACCAGCGCCTTTCTCGAACGCCTAGGTCTTGACTCGTTGGATGAGCTGCCGGCCCTGGCCGACTTCGTGCCCGGAGCCGACGTGGTCGAAGCCCTCGAGCACGGCCTGCGCGCCGACCCTCCGGTAGGCGCCGACCGGGACCGGCAGGCAGATGGGTGACGCTGCGCAGCCGCCAGGCGGAGCAGCACGACCGGATCGACCGGCACGGCAAAGCCAGGCCCGGCGAGGTGCAGCCGAGCGGGACCAGCAAGACCAGCCGCCAGGCGGAGCAGCACGACCGGATCGACCGGCACGGCGAAGCCAGGCCCGGCGAGGTGCAGCCGAGCGGGACCAGCAAACAAAGCCGATCCGGCTGCAGAAGGTCTTGGCCTCGGCGGGGTTCGGTAGCCGGCGGGTGTGTGACGACCTGATCGCCGAGGAGCGGGTCACCGTCAACGGCGAAGTGGCCGTGCTGGGCCGGCGCATCGATCCCGACATCGACCGGGTCGAGGTTGACGGCGTCCGCATAGGGGTTCAACCGGATCGCGTCTACTACCTGCTCAACAAGCCGGCGGGGACGGTCACCACCGCCGCCGACACCCATGGCCGGCCGACGGTGGTCGATCTGGTGCCCAGTGAGCCACGCGTCTTCCCGGTCGGGCGGCTCGACCAGGACACCGAAGGCCTGCTGCTCATGACCAACGACGGGGACCTGGCCCACCGCCTGAGCCACCCGAGCTTCGGCGTCGAGAAGGAGTACCTGGCCGAGGTCGCAGGTGAACCCGGGCGGGCCGCGCTCCGGCTGTTGCGGGAAGGTGTCGACCTCGAAGACGGCATCACCGCGCCGGCCCGGGCTTCCATGGTCGGCTCCCATCAGCTCCGGCTGACGATCCATGAGGGCCGCAACCGCCAGGTGCGGCGCATGGCCCAGGCCGTGGGCCACCCGGTCCGCCGGCTGGTCCGTACTCGCATCGGCCCGCTGGCCGATCGTTCGCTCAAACCGGGGGAGTGGCGGCCTCTAACCCGGGACGAGGTGCGGGCACTGGAGCGGGCCGTGCTCACGCCGGACGGCGAAGTGGAACCTGATCCGGTCCAGCCCGAGGAGTCGAAACCCGGCGGGGCCGAATCCGCTCGGCGGTAGCATCCGGCGATGCCAGCCGTGCGGGCGCTTCGGGGCGCCACCACCGTCGACGAGGACACCGTCGAGCAGATCGATCATCGGGTGCTGGCCCTGCTCGAAGCCATGTTCGACCGTAACCAGCTGCACAACGACGACCTCGTCAGCATCCTGTTCACCGCCACCGGTGACCTCAACAGCACCTTCCCGGCCACCGCCGCTCGCAAGTTCGGCCTCGGTGACGTCCCGCTGATCTGCGCCCGCGAGCTGGAGGTGGTGGGTGCCACGCCCCGCTGCATCCGGGTGATGATGCACCTCACCACCGAGCTGGGCCGCGGCGACCTGCACCACGTGTACCTCGAAGGGGCCAGCAACCTCCGCGACGACCTCCCGACCTGATGGCGGCCAACTCGGCACCGGGGCGACCGGGACGGGCCGGACTGGTCGGCACCGGCCTCATCGGCGGCTCGATCGGTCTGGCGCTGCGGGCCAATGGGTGGCACGTCACCGGCACCGACCAGGACCTCTCCAGGGCCGAACGAGCCCGGCAACTGGGTGCGTTGGACGACATCGGCGTCGATCCCGCCGCCGACCTGACCTTTGTGGCTACCCCGGTCGGGGCGGTGCCCGAAGCCGTCCTGGCGGCGCTGGCCGCCGGCCCTGGGGTCGTCACCGACGTGGCCGGCGTCAAGGCGGCCGTGGTCGACGGCATCGACGACGCCCGCTTCGTGGGCGGCCACCCCATGGCCGGCTCCGAACAGCTGGGCATCGACGGCGCCACCCCCGACCTGTTCGAGGGGGCAGTGTGGGTGCTGACGCCGGTCGCCGGGACCGAACCTGACGCCTATGCCCTGGTCCGTTCGGTTGTGTCGTCGCTGGGAGCCGAAGTGCTGGCCTTGGCCCCTGACCGCCACGACGACCTGGTGGCGGTGGTGTCGCACGTGCCCCACCTGACGGCGGCATCGCTGATGCGCCTGGCCGACCAGCGCGCCGCCGACAACGCCCCGTTGCTGCGGTTGGCGGCGGGCGGCTTCCGCGACATGACCCGCATCGCCGCTGGCAGCCCCGCCATCTGGCCCGACGTGTGCGCCGAGAACCGGGTCGCCATCGTCGAGGTCCTCGACCAACTGCTGCGCGCCTTGGGCGAGGTGCGCGACGCGGTGGCCAAGTCCGATCGAGCCGAGGTGCTGGCGACCCTGGAGCAGGCGCAACTCGCGCGCCGGAACCTGCCCGGTCGGACCGCCCGGCCCGAGAACCTGGCCGAACTGCGGGTCCCGGTTCTCGATCGTCCGGGCGTGCTGGCCGAGGTCACCACCCTGGCCACCGAGACGGCGGCCAACATCTTCGACCTGGAGATCGCCCACTCCAGCGAGGGCGACCGCGGCGTACTCATAGCCCTGGTCGAAGCTGATGCCGCCGAGGGGTTGCGGTCAGCGCTGGTCGACCGCGGCTACCGACCGTCAGTCAGGCCCCTGGGGTGATGGCCGGGGCCGGGGCCGAAACGGGCAACGGCGAGGCCGAAGCCGAGGAGCAACCGGCGGCCGAAGCCGAGGAGAAGCCGGACCCGTGGCCGGCTCCCGTGGCCGATCGCCCGGTGGTGGCGGCGGTGTCGTTGCCGGGCTCCAAATCGCTCACCAACCGGGCCCTGATCCTGGCGGCCTTGGCCGAAGGCCCGTCGGTGGTGGACCAGCCGCTGCGCTCGCGTGACACCGCCTTGATGGCCACCGGCCTGCGCCGTCTCGGTGCCGGCATCGACGACCTGCCTGGCGGCGCCTGGCGGATCACCCCCGGCGCCCTGACCGGTGAGGCGACCATAGATGTCGGCAACGCCGGCACCGTGATGCGGTTCCTGCCCCCGGTGGCCTGCCTGGCCGACGGCCCGGTCCGCTTCGACGGTGATCCCCGTTCTCGCGAGCGCCCGCTCGGTCCCGTCATCGATGCGCTGCGCCGGCTCGGCGCCGAGATCGAGGCCGGTGATCGCGGCGGCTTGCCCATCACGGTCCACGGCTCGGGCGGGTTGCCGGGCGGAGAGGTCGAGCTCGACGCCTCGGCCTCCTCGCAGTTCGTCAGCGCTCTGCTCCTGGCGGCACCGCGCTTCGAGCGCGGCGTCGTGGTCCGCCATGCCGGCCCGCCGGTGCCGTCCCTGCCCCACGTCGCCATGACGGTGGCGGCGCTGCGATCAGCCGGCGTCCAGGTGGACGACTCAGAGCCGGACCTGTGGCGGGTGCGCCCAGGACCGGTCCTGGCCCGAGACGTGACCATCGAACCGGACTTGTCCAACGCCGCGCCGTTCCTGGCCGCGGCCATGGTCACCGGCGGCACGGTCACCGTCACCGGCTGGCCCCGGGCCACCACCCAACCGGGGGACCGGTTACCCCAGCTGTTCTCGGCCATGGGTGGATCGGTGTCGCGGGGCACAGATGGGTCGCTCACCCTCACCGGTCCCGGCGGCGGTGCGGCCGGGTTGCGGGGCGTCGACGTCGATCTGCACGACTGTGGGGAGCTGGTGCCGGTGCTGGCCACGGTGGCCGCGCTGGCTCCCGAACCGTCGCGGTTCTCGGGCGTCGCCCACCTGCGGGCCCATGAGACCGACCGGCTGGCGGCGCTGGTCTCCGAGCTGGGCCGGGTCGGCCTGCGGGTGATCGAGACGGGGAACGGCCTCATGTTCGATCCAGCCGATCCGGCGGCTCGGCGCTCCGCCGATCTGACGACCTACGACGACCACCGCTTGGCCACCGCTGCCGCCGTACTGGGCCTGGTCATCCCCGGTGTCCGGGTCCGCGACGTGGCCACCACCGCCAAGACCCTGCCCGACTTCCCGGAGAGGTGGACGGCCATGCTGGCCGGCTCCGACGCGCACGCGAGGATGAGCGGGTGAGGGTCATCGCCATCGACGGACCGGCCGGTTCGGGCAAGTCGACCGTGGCGAAACGGTTGGCGGCACGCCTGGGTCTCGAGTACCTGGACACCGGTGCGATGTACCGGGCCGTCACCTTTGCCGCCCTGCGCCGCAACCTCGACCCCTCCGATGCCGACGACGTGGCCCGCCTGGCCGGCAAGGTCGAGATGTCGGTCGACGAGGCGGTCATAGTCGACGGGGTGGATGCCACCATCGAGATTCGCGGCCCCGAGGTCACCCGGGCCGTCAGCCAGGTAGCCGCCAACCCGGGTGTCCGCAAGGAGATGGTGCGCCGGCAGCAGGAGTGGGCCACGGCCCGCGGCGGGGGCGTACTCGAAGGTCGCGACATCGGAACCGTCGTGTTCGCCGATGCCGAGCTGAAGGTGTTCCTCACCGCCCGGCCCGAGGTTCGCGCCGCCCGCCGCTCGAAGGAGGTGGCCGACCTCGACTACGAGACGGTGGCCGCCGACATCGCCCGGCGCGACGCCCTCGACCAGGGCCGCGAGGCGAGCCCGCTCGAGGAAGCCGCCGACGCGCTCGTAGTCGACACCAGCGACTTGGACGTCGACGACATCGTCGAGGACCTGGTCAGGCGGTTGGCATGAGCGACGCCGCCGCCGCCCGCGAACCCCAACGTGAGCCGACCGCGGCCGAGTTGCGCCTCGCCCGCAACCAGCAACGGGTCGAGATCACCAACCTCCACCCGCCGACCCGCTTCGAGCGCATCCTGTACGGCGCGCTGAGCGGCGCCCTTTGGGGCCTGGCCAAGCTCTACTTCCGGCCCGACATCGAGGGTGGCGAGAACGTTCCCACCGATCGGGCGTTCATCCTGGCTCCCGTGCACCGCTCGTACGTCGACTTCCTGCTCCTGCTCGGTTGCCACCGTCCCCGAATGCGTTACCTGGCCAAGGACACGTTGTGGAAGGAGCCGGTGGGCCGACTCTGGTCGAAGTTGGGAGGCATCCCGGTGGCCCGCGGCGCCGCCGATCGAGATGCCCTCAAGGCATGCATCACCGTCGTGTCCCAAGGCGAGCCGCTGGTGATGTTCCCCGAGGGCACCCGCCAGGAAGGCCCGGTGCTGGAGCACCTGTTCGATGGGCCCGCCTACGTCCAGTCCCGCACCGGCGCGCCGATCATCCCGGTGGGGATCGGCGGTTCGGCGGAGGCCATGCCCAAGGGCGCCAAGTTCCCCAAGCCCCGCAAGGTGAAGCTGGTCATCGGTCCGCCCATGGAGGCTCCCCGGCCCGAGGGCGCAAAGGCGCAGCGCAGCTCGGTCAAGGCTCAAACCGAAGCCCTACGCACCGAGATCCAGCGCCTCTACGACCAGGCCGACGGCCGCTGAACAGGTCGAGGCGCTAGCCGCCGGGTCGAAGGGTCTCGACTTCGACCAGATCGTCAATGATTTCCAAATCGGCGTGGTTGGCGGTGAGCAGCGGCACGCCGTGAACGTTGGCGGTTGCCGCGATCAGCAGATCCATCGCCCGTCGGCGCGGCTTCCCCTTGCGATTCACCACGGCAGCGGCCAGCTGGCCCCACTCCCGTCCAACGGCAGCGGTGACGGGGAGCGGATCGAAGGTCGCCTCGATCACGCCCAGCCGCCGGGTTCGCCTTGACCGCTCCTCCTCGGGGGCAGGGACCAAGACCCCGAAGTGGAGCTCGGCAATCGAGGCCACGCTGATCGCGCCTTCCAACGTCCCGACATCCTCGACGCCGATCAGCACCGAAGTGTCGATCAGTACCCTTCTCATGAGTCGAGGTCGGCCAGCTCCGCAGGAAATGCCTCGAGGTCTTCCTTCAGCGATGTCGGCGCTGGTGTCCGCCACACCGCCGCCAAATCATCCCCGCTGACCCACGTACGCAGCTGCGGTACCGGACCGAGACGGGCTACAGGCCTCCCGGCGACTGTGACCGTGAACTCCTCGCCGGCCTCGGCTCGACGCAGGACATCGCTCACCTGGTTGCGGAGCTCCTTCTGGGCGATCGTCGTCACGGACGGCACAGTAGCAGTTCTGCTACCGCCGTCTAGAAGGACTTGGGGGTGGCGAAGATCTCGCGGACCATGGGCTCGAAGTGTTCGAGGGGGTAAGTCTCGGCATCTGGGTCGAAGGCGATCTGGTCCCACTCGTCGGCGAACTGGGCGGTCAACCCGTACCACGGCTCGCCCTCGTACTGGTCCCGCGCGTTCGTGTCACCGCCGAAGTGGTGGTAGTAGTGCTTGCCCTGGAAGTCCTGGTGGGCCTTGATCATGAAGTAGACGTCCTCGCGGACGTACGGCTTCAGGATCTCGGCGGCGATACCGGGGTGGTTCATGACGCTGATCAGCTTGCCGATGTCGTGGCACAAAGACGCCACCACGATCTCCTGGTCGGCGCCGGCCTTCTCGGCCAGGGTGGCGGTCTGCAGGCAATGGGTCAGCTGGTCGGTGGCGAAACCGTCGGTGATGCCCTTGAGGTCGCGCAGCATGTCGAGGATCTGTTCGGCCACCCGGGGCTGGTTCTTGGTGGTCTCGGCACCTATGACCGCCCACTGCTCTGAGGTTGACTCGTCCATTCGCGTAAAGGTCGACATGGCCACCAGTTTGCCATGTCCGCTTCCCCCGGCGGGGCCCCAACCCCGCCCTCCTCCGCTTGGTCGGCGCATGAATCGCGCCGACCGCGGCCGTGTGTCTTCCCTCGGGCGGGATTCCAACCCCAATCGCTCTAGGCGAGGGTCGTGAGCACGGCGCTGGCCGGAGTGGTGCGGTCGTCGGCACGGGGGCGGCCCGGGACCGAGCCGCCGAGGGTGAAGGTGGTGACCAGATCGATGGCGGCGATCAACCCCCGCAGGTTCCGGGGCGGGGGGAAGTATTCGTCCTCGTCAGTGACCTTGGCCACCTCGACCTGCTCCGGTTCCACCCCGAGCCGAGCTACGACCTGATCGACCAGCTCCTCGTAAGCGGAGGCGCCGGCGGTCACGCCCACCGTGCCCCGAAGATCGTCGGGCAACTCATCAGCGGTGTTGATCCTAAAGACGCGTGAGCAGCCGGCCTGTTGCGCCAGCTTCTCCAACGCCCGGGTGTTGGACGAGTTGGACGAACCGATCACCACGATGGCGTCACACTGCTGGGCCATGGCCAAGAGGGCGCTCTGCCGGTTGGTGGTGGCGAAACACAGGTCGCTGCGGCCGGGCGTCCACGTCTGCGGGAACCGTTTCTGGGTCGCGGCCTGGACGCCGGACCAGTCGCGATGGCTGAGGGTGGTTTGAGCGAGCATGGCGACCGGCCCATTCAGTTCCGGCAGGGCGGCCACGTCGTCCACCGTCTCGACCCGAAGGATGGCCTCGGGGGCGACGGCCATGGTGCCCACCGCTTCCTCGTGCCCCTCATGGCCGACGTACACGATCTGGTAACCCTCGCCTGAGCGCCGCTTGACCTCGTGGTGCACCTTGGTGACCAGCGGGCAGACGGCGTCCACCACGTAGCCGCCGTTGGCCCGGGCGGCGTCGACGACCTCAGGGGCAGAACCGTGGGCGGACAGCATCACCGGCGACCCGGCCGGGACCTCGGCGATGTCATCGACGAACACCACGCCCCGCTCGCGGAAGCGGTCCACCACCAGCTTGTTGTGGACGATCTCGTGGTAGCAGTACACCGGCGGCTCGAAGGTGCGGGTCATCCACACCAGTGCCTTGATGGCCATCTCCACGCCGGCGCAAAATCCCCGAGGCTCGGCCAGCAGCACTCGGTCGACGTCCATCACTGGTTCAGGCTAGGGCGCCCGGTTCGACCTCCCGTAGCCTGCATGGGTGTCTGCCCCCCTGGTCGTTGCGGTGTCGCCCGGTTCGCCGGCCGCCCGCGCCGGTGTGTGCGTAGGGGATCAGATCGTGGCCGTCGACGGCGAGTCACCACGCGACCTGATCCGCTGGACGTGGCTCACCGATGAGTCCGACCCGGTGCTCGAAGTGGTCCGGGGCGGCCTCGAGCTGAGCATCGAAGCTCCCAAGGCAGCCGGCGAACCGCTGGGTGTCGAGGTGCACTCCGCCCTGTTCGACCAACTCCGCACCTGCGACAACCACTGCGAGTTCTGCTTCATCTACCAGCTACCCCCCGGTCTGCGAGCCAGCCTCTACCAGAAGGACGACGACCACCGGCTGAGCTTCTTGTACGGCAACTTCACCACGCTGACCCGCTTCACCGAGGCGGACCTGGAGCGGGTGGTCACCGAGAACCTGTCGCCGCTGAACGTCAGCATCCATGCCACCGATCCGGAGGTCCGCAGCCAGATGCTGCGCAACCGGCGCGGCGGCACCAGCCTGCGGTGGCTGCGAGCGCTGCTCGACCACGGCATAACGGTTCACGGCCAGGTGGTGTGCTGCCCCGGCGTGAACGACGGCGCCGTGCTGGACGACACCTTGGCGGGGGTGCTCGACCAGTACCCGGAACTGTCCAGCCTTTGTGTCGTTCCCCTCGGCATCAGCCGTTTCAACACTGAGGCTCGCTTGCGCCCCCACACCCGGGCCGAAGCCGCGGCGGTGGTCGACGCGGTCGAGGACTGGCAGGACGTCTACCGCTCCACGCTCGGCCGGCGCCTGGTGTTCGCCGGTGACGAGTACTACCTGCTGGCCGGGCGGCCCTTCCCCGGCGACGAGAACTACGACGGATTTGCGATGTACGAGGACGGGGTCGGCATGGCCGCCGCCTTCGCCCTCGGCTTCAACGACCCGGCTTCGGCCGCCGCGGCGGCGGCGCCGTCCGGTGCCCAGCCCGGCTTCTTCGCCTGGGCCGACGGCACTTACGAGGCATACCGGGGCCCGCGGGTCTGCGGCTCGGACCAAGCGGTGACGGCGGCCGGCGGGTCCGGTTCGACGACGGTTGCGCTGCGGCCGTCGCGTCGGGCGCCGGTCGGCATCCTCACCGGTGAGTACGGGGTGCAGATCCTGGCACCCCTGGTTGGCGAGCTCGATCGAGACGACGTGCGCCTGCTCGACGTGGAGAACCGCTTCTTCGGCGGCACGACCGCGGTCACCGGCCTGCTGGTGGGCGAGGACCTGGCTCGGGTGCTGGCCGATCAGCCCGCCGGCCACCGCTACCTGCTGCCCGATGTGTGCCTTTCCGGCGGCCGTTTCCTTGACGGCACCACCCCGGCCGACCTGCCCCGACCGGTCGAGATCGTCGCGACCGACGGTGCCGCTCTGCGCCGCGCCCTCGACAGCTGATCAAAGTGAACGAGCTACCGCTGGTCGCCATCGTCGGCCGCCCCAACGTCGGCAAGTCGACGTTGCTGAACCGCATCATCGGTCGGCGCGAGGCCATCGTGGAGGAACGGTCGGGCGTCACCCGGGACCGCAAGGAGGTCGTGGCCGACTGGCTGGGCCGGTCCTTTCGCCTGGTCGACACCGGTGGTTGGCTGCCGAGTGGATCGGACCTCGACGACAAGGTTTCCAAGCAGAGCGAGTTGGCCATCAAGGAGGCTTCGGTGGTGTTGCTGGTGGTCGACACCACCATCGGCATCACCGAGGAGGAGGCCGCCATGGCCCGCTTGCTGCGCCAGACCGGCCGCCCCGTGCTGGTGGTTTCCAACAAGGTCGATGATGTCCAGCGCGAGGGTTCGGTGTGGGAATTCGTCGGCCTGGGCCTGGGTGACCCGTACACGATCAGTGCCCTGCACGGCCGCGGCACCGGTGACCTGCTCGACGCGGTGATCGCCCATCTGCCCGAAGAACCACTCGACGCCGGAGAAGCAGGTGACGAGGAGGCCGTAGCCAGCCAGCAGGGCAACAAGGTCTTCGCGGTGGCGCTCGTGGGCCGGCCCAACGTGGGCAAGTCGACGTTGTTCAACCGGCTGATCGGCGAGGAACGGGCGGTCGTGCACGACCTGCCGGGCACCACCCGCGACGCCATCGACACGGTGGTCGAGACCGCCGAAGGCCCCATCCGGTTCGTGGACACCGCCGGCATGCGCCGCAAGAGCCGCATCGATCAGGGCACCGAGTACTTCTCTTTCGTGCGGGCCCTCCAGGCCGTCGACGCGTCCGACGTGGCGGTGCTGGTCATCGATGCCAACGAGGGGGTCACCCACCAGGACCAGCGCCTGGCCGAGCGCATCGACGCCGCCGGCTGCCCGATAGTCGTCCTGCTCAACAAGTGGGAGATCCTCGACACCGAGGAGAAGGCTGAGGTCACCTACCAGCTCGGGCGCAAGCTGGGCTTCATCGGGGAAGCCGTCGTGCTCAAGGTGAGCGCCCTCACCGGCAAGGGCGTTCACCGGTTGCTGCCGGCGCTGGCCGGCGCCATCGAGGCGTACCACCGGCGGGTGCCGACCCGGAAGGTCAACGACGTCATGGCCGCCGCCCAGCAGCAGCAGCCGGCGCCCCATGGCGGGCGGGTGCTCTACGCCACCCAGGGGGCCATCGACCCACCCACCTTCACGCTGTTCGCCAACAAGGAGCTGCCCCCCACCTACCTCCGGTACTTGGAGCGGTGCCTGCGGGAGGCCTTCGACATGGGACAGACCCCGATCAAGCTGCGGGTGCGCCGGCGGGAGTGAACGACGTCTGGCCCGCCGTTCGACCGCCACTGAGGGTGAGTCGGTGGCAACATCGTCAGCCAATCGTCATGTCCCTACACCGGTGCCTGTTATGAGCCCCCACTAGCGTCTCGCATCTGATGATCCAGCCCGTCCTGGCCGCGGTGGCCGTCGCCTGTTTCGTCGCGGCGGTGGTGTGGGGCCGGTCAGCGCGGCACTTGAACAAGGTGTGGCGGCGGGTCGAGCACCAGTTCGGACCAGACGCCGACGCCACCGTTCTGGCCCGCACCACCTTCCGCAAGGAGCTGCACGCCACCGTCCTGTACGGCGTGCTGTGCGTCTCCATCGGGGTCGGCTCGGCCTGGGAGCGAAGCCCCCGCCCCCTCCTTTCCGCCCTCGTCCTGGTACCGGTGGTCGTCTCGATCCTGTATGGCCGGGACTTCATCCGGACGTCGCGCATCGCCGAGGACCGCTTCACCCTCGAGCGACGGGCGGAAGAGGTGCTGAGCCAGGAAGAGCTGGCGCCCATGCGCTGGGCCGCCCGCTTGGCTCCCGAGGAGCTGCCCGACATCACCGGCTTCGACATCGGCCGGGTGTACCAGGCCGGCACCGGCGCCATGGCCGGTGACTTCTTCGACGTGTTCCGGGTGGCGCCCACCCGGGTGGCAGCGGTCATCGGCGACGTGACCGGCCACGGCATCGACGCCTCGATCACCGCCTTCCAGGCCAAGTACCTGCTGCGCGTGTTCCTGCGCCAGTTCCGCGACCCCGCCCAGGCGCTCGAAGAACTGAACCTGCAGATGTCGGCCCTGGACCGAGGCGAGGAGTTCATCTCCATGTGCGTGGTCGTGTTCGACACCGAAGCCGGAACGCTGCGCTTCGCCTCGGCCGGGCACCCGGCGGCCTGGCTGTGGCACGAGCGGGAGGTCCGGCCCCTGCGGTCCACCGGCCCGCTGGTCATGCTCGATCCCAAGGGCAGCTACGTGAGCCGGGAGATCCCGCTGAACACCGGCGACCTGGTCCTGCTCTACACCGACGGCTTGGCCGAGGCCCGCGCCGGCGACCAGCAGTTCGGCGAAGAACGCATCGCCAACGCCTTGCGCCGCGATCCGGGCGCCGAGACCGGGGTGCTGTGCAAGGGGCTGCTCGAGGCCGCCCGTGACTTCGCCTCCGGCCCCATCAGCGACGATGTGGCCATCCTGGCCGTCCGCCGCAGCTGACCGCCTAGCTGGACTCACGACGGGAAGCGGCGGTGAGCGCGATGTCGGACGCTGGTCCGATCACCTGGAAGCGAGCCCGGTGGGCTCTGGGCCTCGTCGTGTGCCTTCCCGTGGCCGCGGCGGGAGCGGCCGTGATCGGGCGGCATTGGGTGCCGGTGGGCGATGAGGCATCGATCCTGTTCCGGGTTGGCCAGGTGGGTGGGGGCCAGATGCCGCTGGTGGGCGCGTACTCAACTCACGGCTGGGCCCACCCCGGACCGGCCCTGTACCTGCTCCTGGCCGTCCCGTACCGGGTGATCGGGGGCGGCACCACCGGCTTGCTGGTGGCCGCGGCGGTGCTGAACCTGCTCAGCGTGGCCCTGGTGCTGTACCTGGCCTGGCGGCGCCGTGGCCTGCTCGGCCTGCTCGCGTTCGGGCTGGTCACCGCCACCCTGCTGGTCGGCTTGACGCCGGAACTGCTGGTCCAGGTGTGGAACCCATACGTCCCGCTGCTCCCGTTCCTCGCCTTTCTGCTATGTGCTTGGTCGCTGGCCGAAGGCGACCGCCGGCTGCTCCCGTTGGCGGTCGGCCTGGGGTCCTTCCTGGTCCAGGCCCACGTGGCGTACCTCCCGCTGGTGCTGGGAGCGGTTGGCGGGGTCGTGGCTTGGCGCCTGTGGGGCCGATCGGCGGTGGGCTCGCGCCGAGGGATCGGCGACCGAGCCGAGACGGGTTCCGTCCGGTGGACGTTCGGGGCCTTCGCGGTCGGGGTGGTCCTCTGGATCCCGCCGCTGGTGGATCAGGCGTTCGGTGACGGCAACCTCGGACAGCTGTACCGGTACTTCACGTCGTCACCACCGTCGGTCGGGGTGGGTCGGGGACTGGGCCTGCTCAGCGCCGAGGTGGCCCCCCTGGCGGCATGGAGCGGCGGCACCGAGCGCAGCACGTTCGGGAGCGTCGACCCGGGATCGAGGCTGTGGTTGCTTGGCCTCGTCGTGCTCCTGGTCGGTTCGGTAGTGCTGAGCCGCGTAGCCGGGCGCTCCGCCGCCCTCCCCACCGTGGCCCTGACCGCCATCGGCGCAGCCGCCGTCGCCGTCACCCGGGTCGAGGAGCCGGTCTTTCCGTATCTGGTGGTCTGGGCGCTGCCGCTGGCCGCGTTCGCCTGGGCCGCGGTGCTGGAAACGGCACTGGAGGCGGCGCGCCAGGCCTTGGCCACCTACCACCCGGCCCGGCGGACACGGCTGCTGCGAGCTGCCGCGCTTGCCGTCCTGATGGTGGCGACCGCTGGCCAAGTTGCCCGTGGGGTGGCGGGGGCGCCCGGGCTAGGTCTTCCGGCCGAGCGGCGGGCGGCGGCGACCACGAGCCTCCTCCACCAGCTGCGACCGGAGCTGGCCCCCCACCTGGCCTACCGCGTCGAGGCGGTAGACGATCAGGTGAACCAGATATGGGTCGGCGTCTTCTACGGGTTGGTACAACGCCACCTCGATGTCCGAACCTCTGACGGCGCCAACGGACAGAAGTGGGGCCGCACCCACCGATGGACCGACCAGCCGGTGGATCAAGTGCTCACCTTCGCCACCGCCGACCACGTCCCACCCCACGACGCCATAGAGCGCTGCGCCGCCGATCATGGCGTGACCCGCATCGCCGCCTGGGACCAGCTATCCAGCCGACAGCGGGCCGAGCTCCGGGATCTGTACTTCAGGGCGTACACGCAACGGACGCCCCTGTCGGACGCCCAGGCAGCTCGCCGTCAACATTTGGACGACGGTCGCTCCGCGTGGCGGTGTTCAGCGGCGATCACGTGTGCGGCACACAACGGCGGAGCGGGTGACTCCAGCTCGTGGCTTCGGCGCCGCCTAGCCGTTGCCCACTGCACGTGGTGCAACACTTGCGGTCGTGACCGACGCCGAGCCCGAGGTGAGCCAAGGGCCGTCCTCTGTCGCCGATGTCGTCTCCGCGGCGGAACGGGCGCGGGCCGGGAACCTGGCCACGGGCGCGGCCAAGCTCCAAGCGCAGGGCAAGCTGTTCGTCCGCGACCGCTTGGCCCTGCTGCTCGACCCCGACTCCTTCGTCGAGGACGCTCTGTTGGCCCACAACTCGGCCCCTGACCTACCTGCCGACGGAGTCGTCACCGGCGTCGGGCGCATCGACGGGCGCCCGGTGTGCTTGGTGGCCAACGACCCGACGGTCAAGGCGGGCTCGTGGGGCGCGCGCACGGTGGAGAAGATGATCCGGACGACCGAGTACGCCCTCAAACACGACGTGCCCATCTTCTGGCTCATCGACTCGGCCGGAGCCAGGATCACCGACCAGGTCCAGCTGTTCCCCGGTCGCCGGGGGGCGGGGCGCATCTTCTACAACCAGGTCAAGTTGTCGGGCCGGGTACCCCAGGTCTGCTGCCTCTTCGGGCCGTCGGCCGCCGGCGGCGCCTACATCCCCAGCTTCTGCGACATCGTCGTGATGGTCGAGGGCAACGCCAGCATGTACCTGGGCTCGCCCCGCATGGCCGAGATGGTCATCGGCGAGCACACGTCCCTCGAAGCCATGGGCGGGGCCCGCATGCACGCCACCACCTCGGGTTGCGGGGACAACCTGGCCACCGACGACGCCGACGCCATCGAGCAAGCCAAGGCCTGGTTCAGCTACTTCCCCCAGACGTGGCAAGGCGAGCCGCCCCGGTACCAGGCCGACCCGCCGACCCGCCCCTTCGCCCCCGATCTGGTGCCAGCCGCCGAGCGCGACGGCTACGACGTGCACGATGTGATCGAGGCCCTGGTCGATGCCGAGAGCTTCTTCGAACTGAAGCCGCTGTTCGCCACCGAGCTGGTCACCGGGCTGGCTCGCCTCGACGGCCGGCCGGTGGGCATCGTGGCCAACAACCCGGCGTCCAAGGGCGGGGTGCTGTTCGTCGACTCGGCCGACAAGGCGGCCCGGTTCGTGTGGTGCTGCGACGCCTTCAACATCCCGCTGCTCTTCCTTTCCGACGTACCCGGCTTCATGATCGGCACCCAGGTCGAAGCCCAGGGGATCATCCGCCACGGCGCCAAGATGGTGACGGCCATCTCCGAGGCGACCGTCGCCAAGATGTGCGTGGTCCTGCGCAAGGCCTACGGCGCCGGTCTGTACGCCATGTCCGGACCGGCCTTCGAACCGGAGGCGACCTTGGCCCTCCCGACCGCCAAGATCGCGGTGATGGGCCCGGAGGCGGCCGTCAACGCCGTGTTCGCCAACAAGATCGCCGCCATCGATGACACGGCCGAACGGGAGGAGTTCGTCGCCCGGGAGCGCGACGTTTACGAGGAGGACGTTGATCTGTTGCGCCTGGCATCCGAGCTGGTGATCGACGCCATCGTGCAGCCGGGAGACCTGCGGGCCGAGCTGATCCGCCGCTTCGAGCTGGCCGAGGGCAAAGACCGCAGCTTCAGCCGGCGCCGCCATGGCGTACCGCCGGTCTGATGGGGAAGTGACGGCGCCATGAGCACTGCGTCCCGCCACGGCCTCGCCTCCCAGGTGGAGATCCGCGAGGTGGGGCCGCGTGACGGTCTCCAGCCCGAGGCCCCGGTCTGCGTAGCCGATCGGGTGCGGCTCATCGAGTCCTTGGTGGCGGCCGGCGCCCGGCGGGTCGAGGTAGCGGCGTTCGTCTCGCCAAAGGCGGTACCGGCCATGGCCGGCGCCGCCGAGTTGGTGGCGGCGCTCGGTCCGCTGCGGGGGTCGTCGGCCGAACCGGTCACCTTCGCCGCGCTAGTGCCGAACCGCAGGGGGGCCGAGCTGGCGCTGGAGGCCGGCGTAGACCAGATCACGGTCACCATCTCGATCTCCGAGGCTTACAGCCAACGCAACGTGCATCAATCGACGGCCGAGTCCGAGGCCGGCATCGCCGACATCTGCTCGCTGGCCGCTAATTCGGGCGGGGGAGCGGTGCCGGTGGACGCGGTGGTCTCGTGCTCGTTCGGCTCGCCCTATGAAGGAGACATGGCCCCGGCCTGCGTGGCCGCCCTCGACCGGCGGCTGCGGGCGGCTGGCTGTTCGGCCATAACCCATGCCGACACCACCGGCATGGCGACCCCTCACCGGATAGACGCGCTGGTCGACGAGACCGGCTCGAACATCGGTCTCCACCTGCACGACACGCGGGGGACCGCCCTGGTCAACGCCTACGCCGCACTCCAACGGGGTGTGCACCGGTTCGACACGTCGATCGGCGGGCTGGGCGGATCGCCCTTCGCCGATGGTGCCGCCGGCAACTTGGCCACCGAGGAACTGGTCGCCATGCTCGACGACCTGGGCATTGCAACGGGGTTCGACATAGACGGTTTGGTGGAAGCGGCGGTGCTGGCCGCAGACTTGGTAGGCCACCCCGTACCGAGCCGGGTGGCGGTGGCCGGTTCGCGCTCGCGCCGGGCCGGCGCCACCTCCTGACCACCGGCTCACCGCCCCTTCCAACCCGAGTCGCCACATGCCTTGGTGCGATCAATGCGACCGCTTCTACAACCCCAACTCCGTCGCCCCGGATGGGACCTGCGTGCGCTGCGGGGCCGACATCGCCGAGGAGCCGACCCCCGAGCAAGCCGAGAAGGCCACCAAGATCCCCTGGCACTTCTGGATCCTGCTGGTGGCGCTGGTCGTGTACCTCAGCTGGCGCGCCTTCCAAGGCATCGAATGGCTGGCCCAGCACCTGTAGGCGGTGCGGTGCACCGTTGCCGTCGCTTGCCGGACCGAACAGTGCACACCTGCCCCAAGGGGGACGGGCGGGGCTTCGCTAAGGTGACCCAGCCACGGGCTGTGGCGCAGTTTGGTTAGCGCGCTTGACTGGGGGTCAAGAGGCCGGAGGTTCGAATCCTCTCAGCCCGACTCAAAAAGTGCAGGTCAGAGCGATATTCTCGGAGTTGCCGGGGCGGTTGACTGGCGAAGGTGACCAACTAGGTGACCAACTGGCGCAGGCGGTTGCCTCCGCTTGGAGCGGGCGCCCGAGCCCGGCAAGCGGACCACTGCGACCGGCGCCCCGCTCGTGGCATGGTTACGGCATGGATGATGACCCCAACCCGAGATACCGCGAAGGCCAAGAGGAGGAGGTGCTAGAGCATCAAGAGGAACGACCGCCTTTCCGATCCGGCGATGAGCGAAAGCTCCTGCCCCATCAAGAATCGACCGAAGACGAATCGTCTCCGGCGACAGACTCCGACGGGTCGACAGACTCCGACGGGTCGTAGGATCGGCCGCCCGTCGCGGGTGCGGAGGTCGCCGACCACGAAGGGCATGTAGTGGCTCGGTGGTCGACAGACTGGAAGGTCGGCCTGGCCCTGGAGCGGCCCGTTCCCAGCCTCCCGGTGCCTTGGCCCACCGCTCGACCTCGGGCCAGTTCCACAGGTGACTCAGAGATACGGCCCCAGGGTCGAACCTTCTCGCCGAGGGTCCTGGGGCCGTGTCGCGTTTCGGTGCCCACCAGCTGGAGAGACACCCTCAATGAGCCCAACTAGGGTCGCGCCTTGGGACCGCGATGGCGGGAGGTAGGAGGGGCCGACGGATGGGCGTTAGCGACTGGCTCGGGAAAGCCCAGCAGGCGGCGGCGCCGAGACGAACGGGGTGGCAGCCGACTGCGGCCGGCCCACCGCACCTCGCGGCATCGACGTGGCTTCAGCAACCGACACTCGTCGACGGGAGCTTTCACCACGTGGTTGGCGAGTCTCACAGGTTGGCGGACCTCGCCGAGGTGCTTCGGACGCTGCCTGCTGACTGGCGCGTAGTTAATGCTCAGCTGGTCCGTGAGCCGACGAACCAATACGACCGGGACGCAGTGATGGTCCTGATCGGTGGCCGGCATGTCGGCTACATCCCGAAAGAGAGCGCCCGCCGTTTCCACCCGGTGATCGATCATCTCCACTCGTCCGGTTTCGTTGCGACGTGCCGAGCGCACCTCACCGGCGGACACTTCGACCGGCCAAACATCGGGGTCGTGCTGCACTTGGCCGACCCGTTGGTCGTGGCCAGCCAGGACCGTGGTCTCCTAACCGGAGGCACCCCGCGGCGAATCGCTGCAAAGTCGCTCGATGTTGAGTACGCGCACCGACTCTTGGCTGGCGATGCCCGCCGGATCGTGGTTGGTCGGACGTCGATCAAGGGGCACCTGGTAGCGATCGAGGTTGCGGGAGCACGACTCGGCCAGCTCACACCGGGCGAGAGCGCCAAGTCGGCCCCCGTCGTCGCCCTGGCCCAAGCGGCTGGGCTTGATCCGACTGTCGGTATCGCCATCAAGCTCGACGGCGGCAAGGTCGAAGTTCGCGCCATGTTCGCCCACGGTCACGCGCTTGAACCGACGTAACCGAGCTGCGCCGGCTGGCTGACGGCATCGAACTAGAGCGGTTCGTCGATCTGGCGGCGGCCCCTCCGCGTATGGTGTTTTGATCGGCTCGAACCTCGGAAGTGTGCTGGTCGGGGCGGCGATCGGTGGGTCATTCACCCTGGCAGGGTCGGTCGTGGTTCACCGGTGGGAAATCACCCAACAGGTTCGGCAGCGACTCCACGATGAGGTGCTAAGTCCGCTGGTCGGAGTAACTGATCCGTCGGTGTTCTTCCGCCGGTTCCCGAACACTGACGAGGCACTGCGCATCTTGAGGCGACTGGAACCGTACCTGTCGCTCCACGAGCAGCGGTCAGTAGCGGCACTCTTCGATGCCATCGAGGCCTACCGGATCGAAGCTGAGGCCGCGGCCACTCCGGACGAATACAACAGCCCGGTCTACCCGGACCTGCCATCGGGGCGCGAAGTGATTGACCGTCGCGACGAACTGGACATAGCGATTACGAAGAAGCTTCGAGGGTGGCGGAAGCGGGTGATCCGAAGGGCTCGGTCTTCGCCCTAGCAGCGTCGTGGCGAAGCTGGCGACGTTCAACAGGCGACGTGCCGCCCCAAACGCCTTCCAGGCTCTCATCGGCCAACGCAAAGGTCAGGCAGTCGCTCCGGACGGGACACGTGGCGCAGATCGCCTTCGCGCGCGCCGGATGTTCACCCCGGCCAGGGAACCAGGACACGCCGGGATGGTCGCGGCACACGGCTCGAGCCGAAAACGGAGTAGGGGCCTGTTCACCAGCTCGAAGACGAAGTCAGCGGCGTCGAACAGGTCGCTGGGGTCACCACACCAGGTCACCGCCGCTTCTCGCCCTCGGCGAGACGCACCGTGCCGTCAGGGCTCACAACCAGAAGGCCCTTGAGGTCCCGCCACGACCAGTGAACCCCGCGAGGTAGCGACGACGACGCAACTGTGATCGGTCGCCCAGCCTCGAAGGCGGCCACACGGCGGCGATAGCAGTCCAAGAAGGAGCACGGACCGTCCGGACAAGGGCCAGGTGCCCCCTGCAAGTGGCCGAGCTGATAACCGAGGTCGGGTGTGACGCAACCGGTCTCGGTCGCTTCCAACGCATCCGCACCAACCAGGCCGTACAGCCCGGTGGAGCGGTCACGAAGCCGAGCCATGGCGCCTCCCAGGGCGATCCCAGCGAACACGGGCAGCCCGACTCGCCCTCTGGCTCGCGCTCAGACCATCCCAAACGGTGCCGGCGGCATCGCCCGGCAAGTTCAACATCGACACGAGCTTGGTGAGCAGCAGCCGCTCACTCCTCAGTTCCGCCCGCAACGGATGCGGCACCGGCTGGCCCGTGGAGCCCACAGACAGGCTCGGGGCGCCAGCCAGCTCCGTCGACAGGCTTTCGCACCGGTCGAGCGTCCGGCACGCTTCGACCAGCAACTCCGTCTCATCGGTCCCCAGTTCGTAGATGCCGGTCACCCGGCGCCAGAAACCGCGCCCACGAGCACCCAGGCCGGCCGGTGGGCGCGGCTTCGCAGCCGTCATCGAGCCGTCATCGCTCGACTGCAAAATCCAGCGGTGCCAGAACGCACGGTGGCGGCCGGGTGGGAACCACCCGGCAGGGCCCGACGGTCGCGGGGGTCTCCCCCCACCCCTAGCGCAGTCAACCTTGCCCGACCGGGAGTCAACCGGGCGCCGAGGCGCTGGAGCCACGCTCGTTGCGCGCCCGTGGCGTCGCGCTCCGAGCCCAGCGCCTCGGCGGTCATGCGCCGGCCGCGACGGCGGTGGGCCTGCCGGTGCGAGGGTCGAGGTCTCTGCCATCGATGTCGATAAGGAAGGTCGAAACGACTTTGCCTTCTTCGCGTTCGGCGCGCTCGACGTCGGCGAGCTTTACCCATCCGGCTTGTCCGATGCTCAACCAATACCGACGCAAATGCATCGGCGGGTCGAGCGTCGGATCTTCGGTCACCCAGTTCCCGTTCACGTCGGCGTCGTTGCTGCCCAGCACCGTGTCGAGGGTGGCCAGTCCGTTGGCTAGCTGGGTGCCGAGGCGTTGGCTCTCGCTGGTGCGGGCGGGCATCACCGCGCTGGGGTAAGCCTGCTCGGTCATAGCGTCGATGACGCTGATCCGGTTGCGCCATGCGCCGAGGGCGGACTGGAACTGTTGCCACGCTTCACGGGCTGCGGGTTGTAGCTCGGCGAAGTCAGCAATCAGGCTGGCCCGCCAGTCGGCCAGCTCCTCGGCTACGACGGCGTCGTACTTGGTGCGGGTCTCACCGGCGATAACGAAGGCAGCGCGGTGGCGGGCCAGCAGGTCGGCTCGGCTCTGGCCATGCGTATCGGGGTTCGGCATGGCCGGCGGTTTCTTGCCCTGCCTCATGGCTTCGAGCACGGCTTGCTCGGAGGCCGACGACTCCCGGCGGTAGTCGGCGTCTAGCTGGGCAAGTTGCACGGCGATGTCGTCGGCTCGGTCGACCGCGGTTTTGACCTTGTCCCACGCTTCAGCGACCGGGCCGGGCGGTTTGACGGCGTGCCATGACGGCCGGCCGAGCAGCCGCGCCGTGACGTCGAGAAGGTCGACGGGCGGGCTGGTCCCGTGCTGCCGTGCGGCGTCCGGGCCGGGCGGACGTGCGGGCTCCTGGTTCCGACTGTGGCCGGTCCGGCCGATCTTGGCTGCGAGGTGGGCGGGGTCGGTTTCCTCGGGCTCCTCGGTGGGGTCGACGCCTCCGCTCAACGTGCCGTTCGGGGTCATGGGCATTTCTAATGCTCCTCGTCGGGTGTTCGGGATGGTTCCGGCTTTGGTGCCATCTGCTTGGCCACAAAGCCCTCCAGCTCGCTCTCGGGGATGCGCCGGGAACCGCCCACGTCAATTGCCCGGAGCTGGCCGCTGGTCACCAAGCGTTTGACCGTGCTCTCGCTCACGTCGAGCAACCTGCCAGCGTCGACATATCGGTAGGCGATCTGGGTCACGCCGCCACTCTCGGCCATCGCCGCGCCGTCGGGCGACGCTTGACCTGCCCTGGCCTGCCCTGACCCGATCAACGCTTTGAGCACGATCAGCTCGGGGCCGGCGGCGACGCCTTGCCGCCGCAGCTCCGCGGGCAGGTCGCGGACGCCCGAGCGAATGGCGGTGACGAGCAGGGCGGCCAGCTTGTCAACATCGATGGTGGTGGGCCTGCTCACGGTTCGCGCTGATGGGTCGACGACGGGGCGGGGCGCTGGGTGGTATGCCAGTGGCAGGTGCCGCCGGGGATGGCGACGGGTGTCCGGCAGCGGTGGCCGTCGGCGCAGGGTTGGCCGCACCGGGTGGTGACGGTGGCGACGCGGTCGACCCACCGGGCGGGCATTGGGCCGGGCTGTTCGTGCGGCGCGCAGTCCCGGCAGGTGCAGCCGTGGTCGAACTGGGTCTCGCGGGTGAGGACCCAGGGCCAGGGGTTGCCGTCGGCGTCGATACACCAAGCGGCTACGAGCCCTTGGCCGAGTTTGGCGGAGGTGGCGGGGTCGGCGTGGGCGCTCATCGGTCGGTGCCTTCGAGCAGCGTGGGTTGGTCGGTCTTCGGTGCCGGCTTCGGCTTGGGCTTTGGTGCCGGAGCGCTGCCGTGTGTGCCGACGCACCCGGGCGTCATCGAGCAGGGTCGTCCTGGGCGGTTGGTCAACATTGGTGCTCCGCAGGTGGTGCAATCGGTCCAGCGATGGCCTTGGCCGAGCGCGTCGGCCCAGACGGTCCATGCCAGTTCGTCGCGGTGCTGGCGCATGGCGGCGACCAGCTCGGCGGTCAGCACTCCTTCGGGGCCAGCGGCGATCACGTGACCGTCGGGTGCGCGACGTAGCCGGATCCCGGCGGCGTCTAGGTGGCCGAGCAGTTCGAGCAAGGTCACAGGTGCACCTCCTGCTCGCCCTCGAACATGGAGACATCAGAGGAGGGCTGTATTCGACCGTCACGACCGTCACTACCGTCATTTTCCGTGTGGGGACTGGGTTTTTGGGGTGACGGTCGGGTGACGGTAGTGACGGTCGGGGTGCCGCGACCGTCATCGCGATCTGGCCGGTCGGTGACGGCAGTGACGGTCGGTGACGGTCGGGTGACCGTCGGGTCGCTGCGACCGTCACCGCGTTTTTGCTGGTCAGAGGGGCGCAATGACGGTTGTGACGGTTGTGACGGTCGGATACCTACCTCCTCCGTCCGGGTCAAGGTGACGTGTCGGGCAGAGCCGGCCCGCTGGTGGTCGACGTCGATACCGACTGACCGCAGGGCGGGGGCGATCCGGCGCAGGTGACCGCCTAGGGCGCGGGCCGATGCCGGCCAGGTCCGTGGCCTCGGGTCCGGGACGATGAGCCGGGCGAGCAGCTCCCCGGCGGTGCCCGTCCAGGTGTTGGCCTGCTCGACCATGGCGACGATGGCGGCGGCCACCGGGTCATCAGCCACTACGTCCGCCTCTACGTTCCTCATGGTGTTGAGGTAGTAGGCGAGCGTTCGACCGTCACGACCGTCACACGGTCGCACCCGATCGAGCGCAGCCAGGACCCTGGCGAAGTCCGCCATTCGCGGTGACTCCGCGAGGTCGATGCTGGGCAGCACCGCGAGCACCTCTACCAGCAGGTCAAGCAGTGCCGCGAGCAGCTCGGGCCGGTCACGGTCCCACTCCGCTCCGAGGTCGGCCTCCGAACGTCGACTGGTCGGGTCGATGCGTTCGAGGTCGACGGCAAGGATGCGGTCAGCGAGGTCGCCACGGATCGCGCCGGCATCGATGGCGGTCAGGATGATGCAGCGGCGGAGCCTGGTGATTGAGAGGTCGCCGTCGCTGTAGAGGCGACGCCGGACCATGCCTTCGCCGGTGACGGCCCTACAGAGGGCATCGCTCAACCACGCCGGGATGGTGGTCAAGTTGTCGACCGCGACCAGCCATGACCCAGCAGCGGCGATCACCCACTGCTCCAAATCGCGGGGCACACCGCGGACAGGGGCGGCCTGCGGGTCGATGAGGTCAACCAGGCGGGTCGCGGTGAGGGTCTTCCCCGTGCCTTGTTCACCACGCATTAGGGCAATCGGATGCGGAATGCCGGGAAGCAGGCATGCGAGCAGCCAGCCGACGACCAGGCGCCACGACTCCGCAGACACGTTGCCCATCGGAATGGCCAGGAGGTCGCGGTCGGTGCGCACCGGGTCGGGCAGGGCCAAGGTGAGGTCGGAGCGCCGGAACGTGACCGGGGATCGGGGCACGATCCGCCATCCGTCCGGGTCGACCACGATGGCGCGACCGTCGGGAGTCCCGAGGTCGACCACGACGCCTTCCCGCCACGGCGCCACCCGCACGTAGACCGGAATCTCATTGGCGGCCTGGCAACGGCCCTCGATCACGAGCAAGGCGTCGGCGAGTGCGCCGGCGGCGGCGGCCTTGCCTGTGTCGGCCATGTAGCCGGCGGCGAGAGCAGCGCGGAGCCCGAGCCGACCACCGCGCAATGGGTGGGCGACGTTGGGGCCGTCGGGATTGAGGGCGACGGGTTCCCCGTCGCTAGTGACCGCGAGCCGATAGTTGGCCGAGGCCAGCTCCACCAGCTTGGTGGCGACTGACTGCTTCTCCCCGGTGTCGGCCTGCTTCTTCGCGTGCTCCTCGGCCTCCGGGTCGCCGTCGAGATCGTCCCACGACTCGCTCACACCGAGACCGCCATGACGGTCTGCACGGCGGCGACGCTGGCCAATACCGTCGCTTCGAGCGACCAGCGGGTGCCCGCTGCGCCGCACGATGCGCACGACCAAATAACCCCGTCCAGGGTGCTGGCTGCCGGCGCGTGCACGAGGAGGTCGTGCAAATGGGGCTGGCAGGCAGGGCAGGGGAAGTCGGCGAAGTCGGAGATCTCGCCCACCAGGAGAGCGGCCAGCTCCGGGACGGACATGGCCCGGACTGCGCTCTCGATGCTATTGTGAGAGTGGTTCTCAGCCTGCCCGGCGAGGATCGTGGAGGCCCCTCCGGGGGCCTTCGCCGCGCTCACGCAGCGTCCCCAGGGTGGTCGTTCTGCTGATCTTCGAGCCAGCGATCCGATGTGGCGATCCTGAAGCGTCGGGCTCGGCCGAGCTTGATCGACGGCAGGCCCAGGTGCAGCGAGTTATAGATGTGAGCACGACTCACTCCCCAGCGGGCGGCTAGTTCGGCGGCGGTGATGAGCCGATCTTCGGGGGGCGGGTTCGTAGCGGTGGTGTTCAGCCGATCTTCGGGGGGCGGGTTAGCGGTGATGGTCGACCGGGCGACAAGTTCGGCGGCGGCGATCAATTCGGCGGCGGTGATGATCCGGTCATCGGTGTCCGTAGCGGTGTTCACGGGTTGACCTCCATGCGGTCGTGACTAGCTAGAGTCAGCACCATGTCAAAGGCATTTAGAGACTGGTATCTTTCGAGCAGCGGAAAAGCGCTCAGCGGGGCGGCGTTGGAAACGGCGTGCCGGGCGCAGGTGCTCGGATCGAACGGCACCGAAAGGGAGCAGGAGAACTTCGAGCTGCTGTTCGAGTCGCACCGGAAGCGCGTTGAGGTCCTGGCCGGCGAAGCGCCGGAGGACGCCCGAGCGCTCGCTCGGGAGGTGGTCGCCGACATGAGGCGGGGTATGGCGAAGGCTCGGGGGGAATTGCCGACGCCGCTTGCACCCGTCGAAGCGCCCGAGGTGGAGGTCCAGCAGGCCGAAGTGGCAGGGGCGACGCTTGCCCGTCACGAGTGGGCGCGGGCGTGCCTTCTCGCCGAGCGGGCCGACGAACAGCGCGCCGTACGCGAGTTCCGGGCCGATCACCTACCTGGTGGCGCCGTGTTCGCCGGTCGCCAAGAGATGGAGCTTTGGATTCACGACCGGACGCCGAAACGCTCAGCCCCGGTCCCGAAGGGCGAGCAGACTCGGGAGTGGTGGCTTCGGTTCAAGGAGTGGGAGCACCGTCGCGAACCGGTGCTTGGCTGGGTGGGTGAGGATCGACAGCCGCGGCGGGTGCCTACCTTCGGGTCCGGTCCACTTGCCCAGTTGGCTGGTCTTGCCGGCGAGCTGGCGGAGACCTACGGCTGGGAGCCAGAAGTGGCAGCAGTGTTCGTGCTGATGGGTGGCGTGCCACCGTGCCCGATGCTGAGTGCACGGGTGCACTTCGGACCAGACCGGTCCTGGTCGCGATGGGTGACCCTGCGGGTGCACGCTGACGTGCCCTCCCCTTTGGTTGCGGCGGCCTACCTGACCGCCCAGGGCCGCCTACGCGACGGGCGTCCGCGTCTGCTCACGAGCGCCGCTGACGCTGTGGCGGTGTCGGCGACGGTGCCCGGTGGCCCAAAGGCATGGAACAACGCCCTGCGGAGAGGGGACCGCGGCCACAAGGGGTACAGCAACATTGCCGACCTCGTAGGAGTGGTGCGACGGTCCCGACCGAAGTTGCTCGGGGGCGACTCGTCCGACGACGTCGCCAGCCGGGTAGCGGCCATCCTCGTCGGAGCTGATGCCGACCTCGACAACAACTAGGACCAGAGGGCAGCGGTCATAGCGTCGGCGGCCACTGCGCCGGCTTCGTCGAACAAGTGACCGTAGACATCGCTCGTGATCCGGATAGAAGCGTGCCCGAGCAGTTCCGACACAAGTTTCAGGGGCACACCTTGCGCGATGAGCAGCGACGCCGCGGAGTGTCGCAACTCGTGCGGCGACCAGCGGCCGAGGCCGGCGGCTTCGGTGACTCGGTAGCAGAGCTGACGAAAATTGTCCGGGTCGACGGCGGTCCCGAGCGGGGTGCGGAACACGAGGTCATAACCGCAGGGCGTCGCCGGCCAGGACGGACCGAGCTGCAAGCGTTGCGCTAGCTGACGTTGGCGGTGCGCTCGAAGCGACTCCGCGACAGGTGCAGGCAGGTGAACGGTGCGCCTGCTTCTCGGGGTCTTCGTCTCATCGACCACCAGGCTCCGGCCCGACAGGCGTTTCATACTGCGCCGGACGGTGAGCTTCGGGGGAGTGGCGTCGAGCGTGAGGTCATCCCACGCAAGGCCGAGCAGTTCACCGCGACGAAGGCCGAGGGCGAGGGCGACGGTGAACGCGGCTTCGAGCGGTTCGCCGTCGAGACTGGCGAGCAGCCGCCGGGCCTGGTCGGGGGTGAGTGAACGGCCCTCGGACGAGCCCACCTTCACGCCGTTGGCGAGGGCGGCGACGTTACGCGCCACCGTCCCTTCTTGCTCGGCCCACCGCAGGGCACGGCGCAGCACTGAACGGGCGAGGCGTCGCGTGTTGGGCGCGGAGCCGTCCTTCTCCATCTTTGTGAGCATGGCGGCCACGTCTCGGGCTTGAAGGGTGGTGAGCCGCTTCTGGCCGAGGTGAGGCTTCAGGTAGAGCTTCACCACGTTGCCGTAGTTGACCTCGGTGGTGGGAGCGACCGAGCCGGGGAGGACATCGGTGAGCCACTGGTCGAGGAACTTGGCGACCGTGAGGGTTCGGGGGGCCGGGTCCTGGCCGGCGTCGGTGGCGTTCTGCATCTCACGGATGCGGCCGAGCACTTCGGCACGAGTACGCCCGGTGACCATGCGCCGGACGGGTTGGCCTGCCTGGTCGCGGGCGACAGTCACGCGGCCTTCCCACCGCCCCCGGTGCTCGTTGTGGCGGATGCTGCCTTCCCCGTTGCCTCGTTTGCCCATAGGTCTCAGCCCCTTCCCTCTGTGTTCGGTCACCTCGTTGCTCACCTCGGTTGGTCACCTACGGCGTCTCGGCAGGTTCCACTTGACGGGAGAGTCAACAGGCCCAACAGGTGACCAACTAGGTGACCAACGCAGCCTAGACGGTGGTCGACAAGCGTTGACACCGTTTGACGGAAAAGGGGTGCTGACCAGGGCTTTTGTGGACGGCGACAGACGTCAGTTGACACCGAATCTTCATCTGGGGGTCAAGAGGCCGGAGGTTCGAATCCTCTCAGCCCGACTCAGAAAGTGCAGCTCAGAGCGATACTTGGGCGGCTCTGATCGGCGGGATGGGCGGGGGGGACCAGTTAGGGGGCCAACTGCGAGACGGGCAGCACCAACGGTCACCCAGAGCGACCAAGTTCCGGATTCAATGAGCGCATGCAAGGAGACGCAGCCGTCGGGCGTCTAGAGCATGTGAGCAGGAGCGGGGGAGGCGAGCCGAGCGCACCCAGAGCTCCGGTTTTCCCTGCGCCCCCCGAGGGATTAGCAGCGCTGTACCGGGAACGGTTTGGTCCGATGGTCCGGCTGGCGTTCCTGCTCACCGGCTCCACTGAGGTGGCGCACGACGTTGCGCAGGACGCGTTCGTCGAGTTGCACCGTCGGTGGGAGAGCGTCGGAAACCCCGGCGCCTATCTGCGTCGCTCGGTGCTCAACGGCTGCCACAGCCACCACCGTCGCGAGTCGGTCATCCTGCGGTTCCAGACTCGTCTTCGACCCGCCGACCAGTCGGTCGAGCTCGGGGCTCGCGAGCTCCTGGACGCCCTCTCCAGTCTCCCAAGCCGCCAACGCGCCGCGGTCGTTCTCCGCTTCTACGAGGGCATGAACGAAGCGGAGATCGCCGACGTTCTCGGTTGCCGCCCTGGCACGGTCGGCTCCTTGATCAGCCGAGCGCTCCACACCCTGAGGAAGGTGATCAGATGACCACAGACGGCGATCTCCGCGAGCGCCTGGCCCAGCTCGCCGAGTCGATCGACATCGACGATCGCTGGCCGAGCATCGCTGCACAGACAAGGACCTCGATGGTGCGCCCGCTGCGTCGCAAGCGGAGTGTCTCGCCGGTGGTTGCCATAGCTGCGGGCATCGTGTTGATCGTTGCTGCGACCGGTTTGGTTCTCATGTCACACCGATCGCCGGAGGTTCGAACACGGACTTCGAACCCATCGGCCGACGGACCACCGCTGCAATCATCGCCACAGGTGCCGGTGGGCACCTTGCCGGCGGACCCGGGTCAGCCACCCACCTTCCTCGGGATGTTCCGATCCAGCAACTCCGTGCTCACCCGTGGGAGCACCGACGGGCTCTCCCCGAGTGGCGACGCCATCGACGTGTCACCTGAGGTGATCACCGACTTCACCGTCAGCCGTGATGGCTCGACCGCGTACATCTCCGTTTACCCACAGCCCGGCACTTCTCGTTCCACGCCCCTGGGTCGCATCGAGCGCGTCGACCTCAGGACTGGGTCGCGCGCGCTGGTCGTGGCTGACGGCAACATGCCGGCGATCAGCCCCGACGGGCGGAAACTGGCGTACAACACCGGACGAGAGCCCGGAGCGACGAACGGCATCCTGCACGTGCGCGACCTGGTAGCAGGAGCGGAACGCACCTGGACCGGCCCGGTGAGCCAGATGTCCTGGTCTCCGGACGGGCGATTCCTCGCCTTCCAAGGGTCGAGCAAGAGCCACGGACGCGAAGTCAGGGTTCTCGACACCGAAGCGGCAGGCGCCTCCCTCGCTCAGGCCCGGCTGCTCGGCCCGCGCTCGCCCCTCAACGGCTACTGGGCGTCACCCGCGTTCCGCGCCGATGGGCGACTCTCTGTCGTGATTTTCCACGGTGGAGGAGTCGATACTGCTGCCCACAAGGAGATCGATCTCATCGACCCCAACTCCGGCGAAGTGCTCCAGACGCTAAGCACCGCGAACCCCGGGACCCAGATCAACCTCGACTGGGATGCCTCGGGACACCATCTGCTCATCGCCGGAGACAACGTCGTTGCCTACGTCGCCGACGCCAACGGCACCCGGCAGGTCGGGCGCTTCAACATCGCTCGGTGGTGAAAGGACCAAGGGCTTCGCCGCCTACTCGGCTCCCGGGGGCAACGCAAGGTTGCTGGTCCCACTCCACAAGACGGGCAACAACGATCTAGCCGCCGACGTCGACGAGCCCGTCGACGGGGCGCCGCGTGTGAAACGACCGGAGGCGTACCAGTGCCCGTAAGGCGCCGGCGCGTGGCCTCTTGACACGTTGAGTTGAGCCGGGCCTGGGCACGTGGCGGTGGCCATTACCTTCGACCGGGTGGCCAAGCACCGAGCCGAGGACGATTCGATCGAGGACCTCGTTGGGCGGCTCGACGATCAGGTGGCGCGGCAGTTGCTGGCAGGCGCAGCGGAGTGGCACGAGGACGTGATGCAGGCGGTCCGCCTGGCGGCCGCCGGTGAGGGTGAGCGGCTGGCGGTGTTGAAGGCGGCGGTCGATGATGGTCTGCGCACGCGTCGGCACCTCGACTACTGGGGATCATCGGCGTGGGCGCAAGACGCCGCCCCGGTGGTGGACGCGCTCGCCGGTGAGGTGGCCTCTCGGTCGTCGGCGGAGCTGGTCGTGCTGCTGCAACGGGCGGCGGGGCACCTGGTGAAGGTGATCATGCGAGCCGACGACTCCGACGGGATGATCGGCGATCTCTGCCGGCAGGTCCTCGATCTGCACCGGCAGGCTTGCGCTGCGGGTGTCGCGGACCCGCAAGCGTTGGCGAAGTGGATGGTCCGTTTTGCGTTCGAGGACCAGGACTTCTTCGAGGTCGATCCCGTCGCCTACGCCGAGGCGCTGGGGGAGAAGGGCTTGACGGTGTATCGACGCGAGGTCGCCAAGCGCTCCGACCCCGCCGCCCCGCCTGACCACCGATCGTCGAGTCTTCAGGACTTCTACGGTGGGTTTCCGAGCTTCGCAGCCAAGTTCGCGGCCGAGCGCCTGGCGATCATCGACCGCGACGTCGATCGGCTCGTCGAGCTGCTGGGCGGTGATCTGGCCTCGCCACACCAGTTCCAACGTGTCGCCGAGGCGATGGTCGAGCTGGGCGAGGTCGACGATGCGTTGATGTGGACTCGCCGCGGGATCGCCGACACCTCCGGTTGGCAGGTGGCGAAGCTCTACGACTTGGCCGCCGAACTGCTCACCGGCGCGGGTGACCTCGACCGGGTCGTCGAACTTCGCCGCGACCACCACCAACGCTTGCCGGCTGCTTCTACCTACGCCAACCTCAAGGCTGCTGCCAGCGTCTCGGGCGGGTGGGACGCGGAGGTCGGACGAGCCCGGGCTGTACTCGCCGAACGTGACCCGGCCGGCCTGATCGACGCACTGCTCGCCGACGGGGAGCCCGACGAGGCATGGGGCGTCGCGGCGACCGTTGCCCGCGCCCTGGGTGCGTCGCAGTGGCTCCGCCTCGCCAAAGCTCGGGAGCCGACCGCGCCTGCCGACGCGATGGCGGTCTACCTGCGACTCGCGGACGAGGTGCTGGTCCGCGCTGACAAGTCCGCCTACCGCGACGCCGTCCACCACCTCCGGGCGGCCCACCGGGCGGCCACCGCAGCAGAGCTGACCGCCGGGTTCACTGACCACCTCGCCGGGCTACGAGAGCGCAACCGACGGCGTCCCTCGTTCATGGCCATGCTCGACAAGGCCGGCCTGCGGTGAACCTGACATGACCAAACGACGACACGTCCGCGACGGAGACCGGCTCGACGACGACGAGACCATCGTCATGCGAGGGGGACTGCTCGACGCGGCCACCGTGCGAGCCGATGCCGAGCGCAGCTCGACCCCGGTATCGCGGCGCTCGTTTCCTGCGAGCACCTCAACTGGTGAACCCATACCATGAGAACTGACCCGATCGGGCAGGTGACCCATGGACGACCTTGATCTCGTAGCCGACCTCGACGCCCAAGATGACGACGCCCTGGGCTGGACGACCATCGAGGATGCCGTCGCCCCCGCTCGCGTCCGCCCCGGGGCGATGCTCCTCGCCGGTAACCGCCAGGCGCGGGCCGTGGTCCGGGTCGTCGCAGTCGATGACGACGGCCAGGTCCACTTCGCCATCCTCCCGGGACCGGTCGCGAAGAACCGGCACCTCCTCGACCGGACCGTCGCCTGAGCGCCCGCCCGCCAGTAGCCGGACGCGAGCGAGATCGCGATGACAGGCGAGTTCAAGTCCGGCGACCTCGTCGCCTTTCGGTGGGGCACTCCGAGATGGGCGGGACCCGTCCGGGAGGCTCTGCGGGGTAAGGAAGATCGACGGGTCGCCTTTCTCACCGCCACCGCCCGCAGCCTTCGCCACAGGAGGTGGCATCGGCGCCGACCGCGCCCGACGAGGCACAAGCCGAGACCTCTGTAGTTCCCAGACAGCTGAGATTACGAAGGGAGATCCGGCCGTCGCCAGTTCGTCGCGCATCGTCCACTCAGGGCGACTGATCTGGGCAGTGCGTGGACACTTCAAACCTCGCCGTAGCTCACTTTCGATCACGCCTGCCGAGTTCTGCGAAGGTCACGGTCACGTCTGGCTTCGGCAGCGTCATAGGCGGCCCGGATGTCCTTGGTACGGCGGTAGAGCCGGCGGGGTTGTTCTGGGGTGCGTCTGAAGTCGAAGTGCTCGTAGAAGGTGACGGCGGCGTCATCGATCGCATCCACGACGACGAGGCGAACTGCCGCCACCTCGGCGGCAAGGAGGGCCTTGCGCAACGCCGAGGAGAGGAGACCCGCTCCGACTCCACGACCATGGACTTTGGCGTCGACGGCCAGTCGAGCCAGCAACACCATGCCAACCGGGTAACCCGGGAGGCCGCCCACCAGCTTCTTCGGCGCGTCCTCTTTGCGTACGGAGCCCATGGTGAGGCTGAAGTAGCCCACGACCTGATCGGCATCGACGAGCACGAACGTTCGTGCCGAATCCATCTCGTTCGCTTGGCGGGCATGACTCTTGAGCCAATCATCGAGGTCGGCGTTGCCGGATGTGAAGTCAGCCAGGTGGTGGTGCTCGCTGATCGATTCGAGCTGCAAATGCGTCAGCCGTCAGGTGGATGCTGTGCGAACAGGTCTTCGAGAACGGTGCTTTGCTCGGCGGGCCCGTCCAGTTCGGCCAAGAACCGTTCATACGCCTCGGCGGACAGCACGAGGTCGCGACTGTCGAAGATGACATCGCGTGCTCGCGCCTCCACTGCCCCGAGCACAAAGGCCGAGACCGTACTTGCCTGCAGGGCAGCGGCCTCCCGTATCAGAGCATCCTGCTCAGGAGATAGCCGAACCTCCAGCCGATGCCGCACTGACTTCGTCAGGAGGAGCGAGCTATCCCCACGAGCCTACTGTCCGGCTGTTGTCCGGACAACCAGCATCCCGCGAGGGTTGCCTAGTCGTCCGCTCAGGGCGACACAAGACATGGGCCGCGAGCAACGACCGGCTCCCGAACCCGCGAGTTCAGGTGAACGCGGCTGCCCCGGCCTCCCAGAGCTCGGTGAGGGTGTCGCCGTCGAGCGGTTGGATGCCGACGTGGTCGGCGCCGGCTTCCAGGCGCTCCCGGACCTTGGCTCGAACGTCGTCGACGGTGCCCTGGGCGACGATGGTGTCGACCAGGCGGTCGGAGCCGTTGTCGGCGAGGTCGTCCTCGGTGAAGCCGAGGCGTCGGAAGCTCGCCTGGTAGTTCTCCAGGCCCAAGTAAGTGGAAAGGTGGCGGCGGGCCGAGGCTCTGGTCTGGTCCCGGTCGCCGATGGACGCGGGGATCTCGACGCTCAGGTGGCCCCCCGATAGGCGGCGTGCATCGACGGTGTGCTCAACGGTGGTGAGGTAGGTGAGGACGCCGGTGCCGTGGTCGGCGGCCATGTCCAACATCTTGGGTCCGAGGGCGGCGATGACCCGGGGCCCGCTGTCGCCGTTCGATTCGTCGAGACCTTCGAGCTGGGTCAGGTAGCCGTCCATGGCCTTGCGCGGGCTCTGATAGTCGTGGCCGCGGAGGGCGTCGACGACCAGGCGGTGCGACACGCCCAGACCTCGTACGAACCGGTCACCTCTCCCGCTGCGCGACAGGCGGGTGCCGGCGTGGGTGGCGAAGGGGTCGCGGGCCCAGATGCTGGCGATGCCGGTGGCGACCGCCAAGCGGGTGGTCGCATGCAGCAGGAGCGAAGCGTGGGTGAGTGCTTCGGGGCCGAGTCCTTCGGGGATCCACACGCACTGGAATCCGGCCGCTTCAAACCGGCGCGCCAGAGGCCGTGCTTCGTTCGGGTGGTATCTCTCGGTGTCATGGGTCCACAGCCCGACGGTTCCGAGGTCAGAGAGATCAGTTATGGCCATGCGTGCTCGCTCGGGATGTGTCGGCAATTCTCCGGATCCTGACACCGTCGGCGTCCTGACGACGCGAGCTGCTGGGTGCCGAGAGAAGGTGTCACACCCCCTGAGGAAGATGGGGGCATGTGCATCATCTGTGACGGCGGAAGCCGATACGACATCCGATCCAAGGTCCAGAACGACATCGATCAGCGCGGGTGGTCGATCGTGGCGGTCGAGGACGCTCGACAGCCGTGGGCCTACACCGTCGGGTTGGCCGAGCTCGACCAGCCCGAGCTGGTGGTGGTGGGGCTCCCAGCCAGCCAGGCGGGCTCAACGCTGAACCACCTCGGGGAGCAGCTGAAGGGCGGTGTCGACCTCACCCTCGGCGTGCCGCAGAGCTGTCCCCTGTCGAGCGAGCTGACCCTCGTTGCGGTTCACCCTCGGCAATTGAAGTCCGGCCTTATGAGCGCGTGGTTCGACCACTACTCGAAATCGGGGTCAGGACCGCCGCCGTTGCGTGCCCTTCAGGTCTGCTACCCGCCCTGCCCTTGTGGGCAGGCACACCCTCCAGCGGTCCGGCTCGACGTGCTCACTCCTGTCTTCGACTCACCGCGACCGAACCGGGCTACACGGCGGGCGGCTCAGCGTCGAGGAGGGACCAGGCACTGAGAGCGTGGCCGCTCAATGGGGGGCAGGAGCGCTTCGAAGGGTTTGACAGCGCGGGCAGCATGGGCCGAACGCCGATCGCGGTCCTGGTTCGCGCCCGTCCAAGAGGATGCCAGTCAGTGGAGGGCGGAGCCGAAATCGTCGTGGTGGTCGGCCCACCAGTGGCGGCGCCGATCGAAGCGCTCCATGCCCCCCATCTCCTCCCACATCTTGATGAAGTTCGGATCGCCGGCCTCCACCCGGCGTCGCACGAACTCGCCGCCGCGGGCGATGGACTCGCCCAGCAACACCATCAGTTGCTCACGCCCATCCACGTCGAGGCCATAGGTGTCTGCGACCAAACGCAGTCGCGCCGGTCGGTCGGCGGGCTGCCAACCGAGGCGGGCGGCGTTGATCTCGTCGTCGAGGGGCACGCACATGCGAGCGAACTGGGACAGGTCGTAGACCGGGCGGCCCGGAGCGGCGAAGTCGAAGTCGAGAAGGCCCACGGCGACGCCGCCCTCGAAGACCACGTTCTCCAGGCACACGTCGTTGTGACACACGATGGGACCGCCGGCAGGGTCGGCCATCTCGCTGCTCCAAGCCAACCCGAGCGGGTCGAAACCCCGGGATGCATCGTGCAGCCGTCGCAACAGCCAAGCCACGGACGCCAAGGCAGAGTCGGATTGCGACCAGTTCGGGAAAGGCGGCACCGGAACGTCACCCTCGATGAACCCCAGCCGCTCGCGACCGTCAGCGTCAATGCTGATCGGCAGCGAGGCACCGTCGAACCCGGCGTCACGCACCGCCCGCAGGAAGGTGTGGATCGAACGCGAGTGCGGGTTCGAGGGACGAAGCACGTGGTCGCCGACGCGGACCACACTGCCGGCATTGGCGACCCCGCCAGCGAGCGGCATCACGTCCACCCACCCATTGTGGCCGGTGAGGAACGGCTAGGTCGGTGTGGGTGGGCGATATTGACTCATGGTGAACGTTGCACCCTGGGGATCTTCGACCGTGCCCATACGGGTGTATTCGGTGTCGAACGGCGGCGTGATGACACTTGCCCCCAACTCGGTCGCTCGATCGAACGCCGCGTCGGCGTCGACGACGGCGAAGATGACGCTCCAACGCGCCGGAGTGTCAGTGGCCCCGTCGGACGCTGGGCTGGTGATGGCCACGGCGTCGGCGAAGCCGCTCGGTGCCTGTTCAGCTTCCTGCCGGCTGCGAATCCCAGGATCACCCTCGGCCAGGAAGTCGCCATATCCCGGGACCCGCCACATGCCCATGTGTCGGTCAGCGCTCATCGCCAGGGAGTCGGACACCCATCCGAACACCGCTCCGTAGAAGCGCTCGGCTACGGCGGGATCGCAGACCTCTAACTCGCTGAAGTTCCACGAACCGGGAGCGTTGACCAGCTGGGCCCCCTGGTTCTCGGCGGCCTGCCACAAACCGATGGTGGCGCCGGCCGGATCGGTGCACACCGCCACCCGCCCGGCGCGGGGGATGTCCACCGGAGGCGTCAGCACTCGCCCGCCGTTGGCCTCGACCAGCGCGGCTGTCTCGTCCACCGAGTCGACCCAGACATAGGTGGTCCAGCCGGTCGGTTCGGCTTCACCCATGGGCGGCCCGCCTACGCCGGCGACGACGAGACCGTCGAGGCGCGCGTAGGCGTAGCGCTGCGGCGCCTCTTCGGGAGTGCGGAGCTCGAACTCCCAACCGAACAGGTCACCGTAGAAGGCCATGGTGCCGGCGGGATCAGGCCGGATGATGTCGATCCAACACGGCACACCAGCCGGATAGCCGTTTCGAGCAAGCATTGGGTCCTCCTTGGTAGGGCGTTTAGGGCGCACGGTACGGAACTAAACTGGTCACCTACTGGCCAGTTTGAGATGAAATACGGTGCATCGATGACCAAGGCGCCGGCCGTCGAGCTGCCGGTGGGCGACCACGTGGTGCGGATCTCCAACCCGGACCGCGTGTACTTCCCCGCCACCGGCGCCACGAAGCTGGATGTCGCCCGCTACTACCTGGCGGTCGGGCCGGGGATCGTGAACGCGCTGCGGGAGCGGCCGTGCATGCTGCATCGCTTCCCGACGGGCATCGGCGGCGAGAAGGTCCACCAGAAGCGCGTCCCGGCGGGGGCGCCCCCGTGGCTCGAGACCGTTCGCGTCGACTTCCCGCGCTACGGGTTGCACGCCGACGAGCTGTGCGTGACCGAGCTCGCCGACGTGCTCTGGGCGGTGCAGATGTCGACGGTGGAGTTCCACCCGTGGAACTCGCGGCGGGCTGACGTGGAGAAGCCGGATGAGTGGCGGATCGATCTCGATCCCATGCCCGAATGCTCGCTGGCCAACCTGCGGCGAGTGGCCCACGTGGTCCACGAGATCCTCGACGAGCTCGGGGCCGTCGGGTGGCCCAAGACCTCGGGCGGCAACGGGATGCACATCTACGTCCGCATCGAGCCGTCGTGGTCGTTCGCCGACGTGCGCCGCGCCGCGCTGGCCTTCGCTCGCGAGGTAGAGCGTCGCGCCCCGGATGCCGTAACCACGGCGTGGTGGCGGAAGGATCGTGATCCAGCGGCGCTGTTCGTGGACTACAACCAGAACGCCCGCGATCACACCATGGCCTGCGCCTACTCGGTGCGAGGCGTCCCTGAAGCCACGGTCTCCACACCGATCACGTGGGACGAGATCGACGCGGTCGAGGCCGAGGACTGCACGATCGTGACGGTGCCCGCGCGGTTCGCCCAGCTCGGCGATCTGCACGCCGGGATGGACGAAGCGGTGTTCGCCATCGACGGGTTGGTCGAGTGGGCCGACCCTGACGAGCGGGCCGGTACTTCAGACGCCCCTATGCCCGAGGAGATCGAGTAGCAGGAGATCCCACGCCAGGGCGGTTCCGGTTTCAGGGCGGACGGGTTGATCAAGGCGCCGCGCTAACAGATGGGCCGCCATAGGCTCCCCGCCGTGTTCGGACCTACCTGCGTACGTCCGGCCGAATGATCACATCCCCAGCAAAGGCAGCGAAGATGTTGGCGGCGGGGGCGGTCGGTTACCTGGCCGGGACGTTCCCGTCGGCCGATGTGGCTACCCGGCTGGCGGGGAGGGAGGGCAACCTCCGCGAGGAGGGCAGCGGCAACCCTGGCGCCTTGAACGCGGCGGCGGTGCTCGGTTCCAAGTGGGGTGTCGCCGTACTGGTTGCCGACGCCGCCAAGGGCGCGGCGGCCGGCGGGTTGGGGCGAACGATCGGTGGTGACACCGGCGCCTACTTGGCGGCGACCGCGTCTGTCGCCGGGCACATCGCCCCGGTCTGGAACGGCTTCCGGGGTGGCAAGGGAGTGGCCACCTCGGCCGGTGCCTGCCTGGCCGTCTTCCCCGCTTACTTCCCGATCGACGCCGCCGTTGCCGCCATCGGTGCAGTGGCGTCCCACCGGGCGGAGCAGTCCATCCAGCTCTCTTCGGCGGTGTGGAGCGCCGCCGCGGTCGTGTGGTGGCGGAGGCAGTGGCCCAACGCCTGGGGACCGGCGCCCACCGCCGCCTTACCCGCCTTCGCCGGCGTGTCCTCGGCCATGATCGTCGCCAAGTTCCGAGCGGCCCGGAAGATCTCAGCGGCATGATCGGCATCGTCACCGACTCCGCCGCCATGCTGCCGCCGGCGTGGCGGGACCGCTTCGAGATCATCGTGGCGCCGCTGACGGTGGTGATCGACGGCACGCCGTACTGCGAGGGCGTCGATCTGGGGAGCGCCGACTTCTACCGGCGGCTGGCCGGAGGTGCCGAGGTTTCGACGGCGGCGCCATCGCCCGGGGGCCTGCTGGCCGCGTACCGCCGAAGCCTCGAAGCCGGCGCCACCTCGGTGGTGGCGATACACACCGGCGCCGACTATTCGGCTGTCATGGCCGCCGCGTTCATCGCCGTCCGTGATCTGCCGCAGGTCGAGCTGGTCGACAGCGGCACCGTCTCCTTCCCGGTCTCGCTGTGCATTGCCGCCGCCGCTGATGGCAGGGACAACGGGGCCGACGCCGGCGGGGTGGCGGCCGCCGCCCGGGCCACAGCCAAGGAGGTCGACAGCGTGTTCATCGTCGGCGCCCCGGACCTGGCCCAGCGGGGCGGTCGGTTGGGTGACACCGCCGCCATGACCGACTTGTCCATCCTCGGACTCGGGCCCGACGGACTCCGCGATCTGGGAGCGGCGGCCGATCTCGGCGACGCCATCGACCGCATGGCACGGGCCGTCATCGACGCTTCGCAAGGGCGGAGGCTACGCGTCGGGGTGGGCGATGCCGACCGTCCCGACCTTGGGCAGCAGTTGGCCGAAGCCATCGCCGGCGCGGCAGGAATCGAGGAGCTGATCCGTTACGAGGTCGGCCCCTCGGTAGGCGCCCACACCGGCTCCGGCACCGTCGGCGCCGTCTGGGCCCCGCTCTAGCTGGAAGGGGGAGCGGCCATGCGACGGTACGCCGGCGGCGATGCCGACAACGACCGATGGGAGGGCTTCGAAGTTCCGTGACAGCGACATAGTCATCTCGGCGCCGTCCAAGTGCGGCATGACCTGGACCCAGATGCTCTGCGCGTTGTTGATCTTCGACGGGGCCGACCTGCCGGCGCCGTTGCCGGAGCTCTCGGTGTGGGTCGACATGAAGACCCGTCGCATCGAAGACGTCCGCCGGCTCTACGACCAGCAGGACCACCGCCGGTTCATCAAGACCCACACGCCGCTGGACGGCCTGCCCTTCGACCAACGGGTGACGTACCTGGGCGTCGGGCGGGATCCACGGGATGCGGTCATCTCGCTGGTCCACCACCGGGCCAACATGGACCGCCGGCGGGTAGGCGAGCTGATGGAGGAGGCCGGTGAGAACGCCTCGGGTTGGCCGCCCTCCTCTGCCGCGGGCGTCGACACCGAGGGTGAGAGGCTGCGGCGCTGGATCGACGAACCCGCACCCGTGGGCAGCACCGGGGAGCCGTTGGCGGCCATCCTCCACCACTTCGAGACGTTCTGGGAGAGACGCCACGAAGCGAACGTCGCCCTCTTCCACTTCAGCGACTACGTGGCCGATCTGCCCGGCGAGCTGGGCCGCCTGGCCGATGTACTCGGTTACCAACACGACCCCATCCACCTAGCGGCGCTGGCTCAGGAGGCGTCACTCGAACGGATGCGCGATCGGGCTGGAGACCTGGCGCCCAACGCCGACCAGCGGTTGTGGAAGGACAACGCCCGGTTCTTCCGCGGCGGCCGGGTGGGGGACTGGCGGGTCGCCTTCACCCCTCAGGACGAGCAGCACTACGAGGAACGAGTAGCCGGGTTGGTCAACGCGGACCTTGCGAAATGGGTCCACCACGGCCGATGGCCACGGCTGGTGTGACGGGCCCGTGACTGGCGAACTTCAATGCCGAAGTGGGAGCGGCGGTAGTGGATCCATCTTGCGCCGCCCGCCCGGTCTCGAGCCCGACCGGAACCCAGGGTGCATAGGGTTCCCACCATGCCGAGCGCGAACTTGTCCGGGTACTGCTGGCCCCAGTCGGTGGAGGCGGGGGAGCGGGTTGGGCTGCACCTGTCCGCCGACACCGGGACCGTCGACGTCGAGGTGACCCGGGTCGGGCGCCGCCGCCAGGTCGTGTGGTCACAGGAGAACTTGGCGGTCGGCGACCACCCAGTCCCGGGTGACGCCTCGGCCAACGGGTGCGGGTGGCCGGCCGCCGCCACGATGGAGGTCGCAGACGGCTGGCAGTCTGGCTATTACGAGGTGCTGCTGACCGCTGCCGGAAGTGGCGCCGGCGCCGGTGAACCGGTCCAGGACCGGGCCTTCTTCGTGCTGCGCCCGCCGGTGAACGACCGCCCCGGGTCCGAGCGGCCCAGCGCCCTGCTGGTGCTCGGCACCGACACCTGGCACGCCTACAACGACTTCGGCGGCACAAACCTCTACAACGGCGGCACCCAGGTGTCCCTGCAGCGTCCGATGGCGGCCGGGTACCTGTTCAAGCCGCCGGGGCTCGGACGGCGGGTGGCGTCAATCCATCCCCCGGACCCCAAGATCGAGGCCCACGTCGGCTACCTGCTGTTGAACCACTTGTCGCAGTGGGCCGGGTCGGCGGGATGGCCCAACTGGGAGCTGCCGTTCGTGCAGTGGGCCGAGGACAACCGCTACCGCTTCGACGTGTGCACCAACGCCGACCTGCAGTTCCACCCCGAGCTGCTCGGCCGCTACCAGCTCATGCTGTCGGTGGGCCACGACGAGTACTGGAGCGGACCGATGCGCGACACCGTGGAAGGATTCGTCGCCGGCGGCGGCAACGTGGCGTTCCTGTCGGGCAACACCTCGTTCTGGCAGGTCCGCTTCGAAGACGACGGCGCCACCATGGTCGGCTACAAGCAGCGCTTCGCAGGCGATCCCGTGCACGGAACCGACCGCCAGCACGAACTGACCAGCATCTGGTCCGACCACTTGATCGGCCGCCCGGAGAACACCATGACCGGCGTCAGCTTCGCCCGGGGTGGCTACGCCCGGATCGGCCGACGGGTGCCGAACGGATCCGGCGGGTTCACCGTCCACCGGCCCGACCACTGGCTGTTCGAGGGCACCGGGCTGGAGTACGGGGACCTGCTGGGAGCCGGTGCGACCATCGTGGGCTACGAGTGCGATGGGTGCGCCTTCACCTACCGGGACGGCCTGCCCTACGCCACCGGCGAGGACTCCACTCCTGAGGGGTTCGACATCCTGGGCACGTCGCCGGCGGCGTCGTTCACCCGCGAGACCGCCGCCCGGCCGCCGGCTCCGGGGGAGCTGTCCGAACTGGAGTTCCACGCCTGGCGCCTCTTCGACAGCCACGAGCCCGAAGCGACCGACCGCCTGGCCAATGGTCACGCGGTGCTCGGCACGTACACCAGCGGCGGCACAGTGGTGACGTCGGGCTCCACCGAGTGGGTGTGGGGTCTGGCGGGCCACGACGCCCAGGTGGAGCAGGTGACCCGCAACCTCTTCAGTCGCCTCGCCGGCCAGGAAAGCACCTGAGGGCTGGGGCCCCAACCCCGGCCTCCTCCGTTCGGGCGGCGCATGAATTGCGCCGACCACGGCCGTGTTGTTTTCCCGGCCGGGGCCCCAACCCCGGCCTCCTCCGTTCGGGCGGCGCATGAATTGCGCCGACCACGGCCGTGTTGTTTTCTCGGCCGTGTTGGTTCCCGGCAGCACACAAAGAACGCTCCTACCATCGCCTCCGTGACGGCCACCGGGGCAGCTGAGGAAGCCGTCAGCCTCGATACCGCCGCCGGCAAGTGGGTGTTGGCCGGCATGGTCCTGGGATCGGGCATGGCTTCGCTCGATGCCACCGTGGTGAACGTGGCCCTGCCCCGCCTGGGAGACGACCTCGGTTCGAACTTCGGCGGCTTGCAATGGGTCGTGAACGGCTACACCCTGGCGTTGGCTTCGTTGATCCTGGTCGGCGGTTCGCTGGGAGACCGGCTGGGCCGGCGACGGGTCTTCACCATCGGTGCTGTGTGGTTCGCGGCGGCGTCGTTGCTATGTGGTGTCGCCCCCAACCTGCAGGTTCTGGTGGTGGCCCGGGTGCTGCAGGGCGTCGGCGGGGCGCTGCTGGCGCCGGGCAGCCTGGCCATCATCCAGGCGTCGTTCCGGCCCGCTGATCGAGCCCGCGCCATCGGCGCCTGGTCGGGGCTGGGAGGCATCACCACCGCCATCGGTCCCTTCGTGGGTGGGTGGCTGGTTGACGCCGCCTCATGGCGTTATGTGTTCCTGCTCAACTTGCCGCTGGCGGCGCTGGTGATCTTCGTGTCTGTCCGTCACGTGCCGGAGACCCGAGACCCGACCATCACCGGGCGGATCGACGGCATGGGTGCGGTCCTGGGCGCAGCCGGACTGGCCCTGGCCACCTACGGGCTGATCCAGCAGCGGTGGCTCCTTACCGGCGCCGGCGTGGCGGTGTTCGCCGTCTTCCTCCTCGTCGAGGGTCGGGTCCGCCACCCGATGCTCAGTCTGTCGGTCTTCCGGTCCCGCCAGTTCTCGGCCGCCAACGCCCTGACCTTCGTGCTGTACGCCGCCTTGAGCATGGTGCTGTTCCTGGTCGGCATCACCCTGCAGCGGTCGCTGGGCTACAGCCCGTTGGCGGCCGGCACCGCGCTGTTCCCCATCACCGTGATCATGCTCGTCTTCTCTGCCCGCTCCGGAGCCTTGGCCCAGCGAATCGGCCCCCGCATCCAGTTGACCGTCGGTCCGTTGCTGGTGGCCGGCGGGTTGCTGCTCATGAGTCGGGTCCGGCCGGGAGCGGGCTACGTGTCGACGCTCCTGCCGGCACTGATCGTCTTCGGCAGCGGGTTGGCCTGCACCGTTGCGCCGCTCACCGCCACCGTCCTAGCCGCGGCCGATGCCCGCCACGCGGGAGTGGCTTCGGGGGTCAACAACGCGGTGGCCCGGGTCGGTGGGCTGCTGGCGGTGGCGGCCGTCCCGTTGCTGGCCGGCTTCGACCCCGCCGTCCGCATCGCGCCCCAAGCCTTGATCGACGGGTTCCACCGGGCGGTCGTGATCGGTGCCGTCCTGGCCGGCACCGCCGGCGCCGTGGGCTGGGCCTTCATCCGCTCCGACGTGCTGGAGGTGGGCGGCGAGGAGCCTGGGCCGCCGGAGGCGCCAGGGGTTGGCGAGCAGGAGCCGTGCTTCCACTGCGACCTCGACGGGTCACCCTTGGCCCCGTTCCGACCGGTCGAAACCGACGCCGCCTGACCGGTAGCGTCGCTCGTCATGTGCGGTCGGTTCGTGTCGGTGTCGCCGCCCGACGAGGTGGCCCGGTACTTCGGCGCCGACGGCTCGACTGAGGTGGTGCTCGAACCCAGCTACAACGTTGCTCCCACCGACGACGTGTATGTCGTGTACCAGTCCGGTGATGCCCGGCGGCTGGACACCTTTCACTGGGGGCTCGTGCCGTTCTGGGCCAAGGACCCCTCGGTAGGTAACCGCATGATCAACGCTCGGGCCGAAGGCTTGGCCGCCAAGGGCGCCTACCGGAACGCCTTTGCCAAGCAGCGGTGCCTGATCCCCGCCGATGGTTTTTACGAGTGGCAGAGGGTGCCGGGTCGCAAGCAGAAGCAGCCGTACTTCGTTCACCGGTCCGATGACGAACCCATGGCCTTCGCCGGCCTCTGGGAGCGGTGGAGAGGCCCCGGTGGCCCGGATCGGTCGTTGCGGTCGTGCACCATCGTCACGACCAAGGCCAACGAGACGATGGAACCGATCCATGACCGGATGCCGGTGGTCCTGCCGCCGGCGGTTTGGGACGAGTGGCTCGATCCCGATGGCCATGACACGGCGGCGCTCGAGCAGCTCCTGGTGCCGGCACCACCGCGGATCATCGCGGTGCACCCCGTCTCCACCGCCGTCGGCAACGTCGCCAACAACGGAGCCGAACTGCTCGAACCGGTCGACCCAGCTCTCGCCGATGACGGCGGCCTCTTCAGCTCCTCCCCCCCGTGACCGAACCCGCCGGGCGGGTGAGGGCGGCCGTCACCGGTAGGGGCGCCACCGGAGCGGTGAAGGCCAGCCGCCAGAGCGTCCGGCGGCGCCTCGACCGGTTCAGCCTCCGCGTCCAAGCACGCGTCGACGCCGACTGGTCCGACCGGGTGTTGCCCTGGGTGCTGGCCGCGAGCCTGTTCACCGTCCTGGCCGGGCTGTCGGTGGCCAGCGTCCGCTCGCTGCACGGCGGTGACGGCCTCGGCGTGTGGTTGCAGGCCGGTTGGCTGGTGCGCCACGGGCTGGCCCCCGTCTCGACGATCTCGGGCGCCAACCCGATCTCAGGCCAGTGGTCGTTCGTGGCGTGGCCGGCGCTGCTGCTCACCAACGCCGTCCGGGCGCCGGTCGACCTGGCCGTCCTTCAGTCGGCCGCCCTCGCCGTCGCCGTCGTGCCGTTGTGGCGGTTGGCCCGAGAGATCGCCCACCTTCGCATCGGCGCGACGTGCGCGGTGATCTTCGCCTACGGCTTGGCCCCTACGGTGCAGGCCACCAACCTGTCGATCCTGCACCCCGAGGTGGTGGCCGTACCCGCCCTTCTCACCGCCTTCTTGAGCTACCGGCGCGACCAGCGGATCGGCTATTGGGTGGCCGTCGCGGTGGTGCTCTCCTGCCGGGCCGATCTGGGGCTGGTGGTGGCGTTGCTAGGCGTGCTCATGGTGATGGAAGGGCATCGCCGGTGGGGAACGGCGACGGTGCTCATCGGCGTGGCCTGGACGGTGGCCGCAGTGCTGGTTCTGCGCCCGGAGATCCCCGTCGGCCCGCTCAACCCGGCTCAGGCGGCGGCCGCGGGTGGCGTGGCCCCGCTGGCCGCACTGCGGGGACTGTTCACCGATCCCGGCCAGGTGCTGTCCGACCTGTTCGCCAAGGACAGCATCGATGTGCTGGTGGCGGTGTTCGGCGGTCTGCTGTTCCTGCCGCTGGTCGCGCCCCGGTTCCTGATGCCCGCCGTACCCACCTTGGTGCTCGGCCTGTCGGGGGAGCACGCGGTGAAGCGAGCCGCCGGCGCCAGCGCCACCATCGATGTGGCCAGCCCTGACCGGGTGGTGGTGGCCCTGGCCTTTGTCTTCATCGCCGCCGTGATGGCCCTCGAGCGGATGGGCAAGCGCAGCGTCACCCGCGTCAACGTCGACCACCGGTTGGTGGCGGCGCTGCTCATCGCCGCACTAGCCCTGTTCAGCCAGGACGCCGCCAGTTCGCCCTACGAGCGACCATGGACATGGGGCACCCGCAGCGCAGTCGACCGGGCCAGGGTGACCGCCGCCCACCGGATCGGCGAACGCTCGGTGGCGGCGTCGCCCGAATTGCTATCCCTGGTCGCTGAGCGCCGGCTCGTACGGAGCCTGCCGATCCAGCCGCTCCCCTCCGACACTCAAATCGGTCGGGGGGTGGACGCCGTCGTCCTCGACACCACCGACCAGTCCGTGGTGGGCGGCTGGACGCTGGCCTCGCGCTCGATCGCCCGGTCCAAGCTGCGCGACGAGGGCTTTCACCTGGTTTACGGGCAGGCCGGCATCTACGCCTTCGTCCGCGGCGTGGATCGTTGAGTGGCGGCCTGCGGTCGACGCCTTCGCTGGCTCGAACGGCGAAGCCCCACCGAGCCCGGGTGATGGGACCCGTAGGAACCGGTACCCGCATACTCTCCGCAACTGGCGCTCACCATCAGGCAGGCTCTACCCGCGTGCCGCGCTAGTCGCTGGTCTCAGGGTGGCCGGCCGCTCGTAGGGCGCGCCGGAGCTGGTCGGCGGCCTGGTCGAGGGCGCTCGGGTCCGGATCGTGGTCGGCGTTGGCGAGGTCGAGCTCGGCCAGCGAGTGGAACGGCACCAAGTGCAGGTGGGTGTGAGGCACCTCTTCGCCGACGACCAGGACGCCCACCTTCACCGGCTGGAACACCTCCTGCTGGGCCCGACCGATCTTCTGGGCCACCAGGATCAAGTGGCTGGCCAGGTCTGGGTCGAGGTCGATCCAGTGGTCCACCTCTTCGATCGGCACCACCAGGGTGTGGCCCGCCGCGAGGGGGGCGATGGTGAGAAAGGCGACGCAACGCTCGTCACGCCAAATGAACCGGCCCGGGATCTCGCCTTGGATGATGCGGGAGAACAGCGTGGGCATCGATGGATCGTAGGCTGGCGCCCGATGCCTGCACCGGGGGAGCGCGACGGGGGAGACGTCGAGGGCAGTCCCCTGGTCCAAGGACTGGTAGACCCACTGGCCCCGGCGGAGCCCGAGCCCGATACCAGCGCCATCCTGACGCTGCCGAACATCATCACGGTGGCACGGCTGTGTTGCTTGCCGGTGTTCCTGTACCTGCTGTTCGGTCGGCAGAATCGGGCGGCGGCCGGCTGGATGCTGGCGGCGCTCGGCATGACCGACTTCGTCGACGGCTACATCGCCCGCCGTTTCCACCAGGTGTCGGACCTGGGCAAGGTGCTCGACCCGGTGGCCGACCGGCTGCTCTTCTTCGTCGGTGTCGGTGGGATCGTGATCGACGGCAGCTGCCCGGTGTGGCTGGCCGTGCTGGTCTTGGTCCGTGAGGTGCTGGTAACCGGTGCCACCCTCGGCCTAGCCGCCGCCGGCGCCAGGCGCATCGATGTCACCTGGTACGGCAAAGCCGGCACGTTCGCGCTCATGTTCGCCTTCCCATTCTTCCTGGCCGCCAACAGCACCCTGGGCTGGGGCAAGGCGTTCGGTGATGTCCTGGCCTGGGGGTTCGCCATCCCCGGTCTGGTGCTCAGCTACATCGCCCTGGTTCTCTATGTGCCCTTGGGCCTGAAGGCGCTGCAAGAGGGGCGAGCGGCGCGCGGACCGGTCCCGGCGCCGTGAACCTCGGGCCAGGCTCCACCCCGGGGCGCCCCCTGGCGCGGCACTAGGTTCGCTGCCATGAAGGCCGTGATCATGGCTGGCGGCGAGGGCACCCGACTCCGACCCCTCACCTCCAACGCCCCCAAACCGCTGCTCCCGTTGGCCAACCGGCCAATGATGGAGCACATCGTGCAGCTGCTGCACCGGCACGGCTTCGACGACATCGTGGTGACCGTCGCCTTCATGGCCAACGCCATCCGGACCTACTTCGGCGACGGGTCCGAGTTCGGCGTCCGCATGGTCTACGCCACCGAGGAGGAACCGCTCGGCACCGCCGGCTCGGTCCGCAACGCCATGACGGAGCTGGATGAGCGGTTCCTGGTGATCTCCGGCGACGTGCTCACCGACATCGACCTCGGCCGGATCGTGGACTTCCACGACCAGCGCCAGGCCATGGCAACCATTGGTCTGGTGGCGGTCGAGAACCCTCTGGAGTTCGGCATCGTCATCACCAGGGAGGACGGCTCCATCGAGCGGTTCCTGGAGAAGCCGACGTGGGGGCAGGTCTTCAGCGACACCATCAACACCGGCATCTTCGTTCTCGAACCCGAGATCTTCGACTACATCGACGCCGGCCGTTCGGTCGACTTCTCCGGCGAGGTCTTCCCGACGCTGCTCGAGGACGAAAAGCCGCTGTTCGGGTTCGTGGCCGACGGTTACTGGGAGGACGTGGGCACCCTCGAGGCCTACATGAGCGCTCACAAGGACGTGCTCGACGGTGACGTGGCCGTGGACGTGCCCGGCTTCCAGATAAGACAAGGTGTGTGGCTGGGCGAAGGCGCCGAGATCCACCCCGACGCCGAGATCGTGGGCTCGGCGGTGATCGGGCCCAACACCCAGGTCGACGCCGGGGCCCGCATCGGTGACTACACCGTCCTCGGCACCAACGTCCGGGTGCGGGCCGGCGCCAGCCTGGAGCGCGCCATCGTGCACGACAACGCCTACATCGGTGAGAACGTCCAGCTGCGGGGCACCGTCGTCGGCCGGTCCAGCGACTTGCGCCGCGGCGCCCGTTGCGATGAGGGCGTCGTCCTGGGCGACGAGTGCTTCGTGGGCGAGGACGCGGTCATCGCCACCGGCGTCAAGGTGTACCCCTTCAAGACCGTCGAAGCGGGCGCCACCGTCAACTCCTCGATCGTGTGGGAGTCCAAGGGCGCCCGCCGCCTGTTCGGTCGCCACGGCGTGGCCGGCATCGCCAACGTGGACATCACCCCCGAGCTGGCGGCCCGGCTGGCCATGGCCTATGCCAGCTCGTTGAAGAAGGACACCACCGTCATCACCTCTCGGGACTCCAGCCGGGCGGCGCGGATGCTCAAGCGGGCGGTCATGGCCGGCCTCAACGCCTCGGGCATCAACGTGCTCGATTTGGAGGTGGCCTCGGTGCCGGTGACCCGGTTCGCCGTGCGCCAACCGGTCGTGTGCGGTGGCATCTCGATCCGACTGGTCGAAGGCGATCCCCAGTCGGTGATCATGCGGTTCTTCGACGAAGACGGTCTGGACGTCACCGAGAACACCCAGCGCAAGATCGAGCGCCTGTTCAACCGTGAGGACTTCCGCCGGGTGTTCGCCTCCGAGATCGGCGACATCGGCTTCCCGCCCCGGGCCCTCGAGCAGTACACCGCCGCTCTGGAAGAGACCGTCGACACCAAGATCATCCGCCAGGCCCAGTTCAAGCTGGTGGTCGATTACGGCTACGGATCGACGTCGTTCGTCATGCCCAACGTCCTTTCCAAGCTGGGGGCCGATGTGTTGGGCGTGAACCCGTACGCCTCGACCGAGGGGTTGGTCGACTTCGACCGCCGCAGCCACGCCGAGTACGTGGCGACCCTGGTCCGGTCGTCTGGTGCCCACGTGGGGGCGGTGATCGACCCCGACGGCGAGCACCTCATGCTCATCGACGACGAGGGCCGGGTGCTCGACGACACCGCCGGGCTGCTGGCCTTCGTGTCACTGGTGTCAGGACACATGCAGGGCGATCAGATCGCCGTCCCGATCTCGACCACCAGCGCGGTGGAGGCGCTCGCACAGGCCAACGGCGCCACCATCCGCTACACCAAGCTGGCGACTTCGGCGCTGATGGACGCCGCCAGCCAACCCGAGGTCGGCTTCGCCGGCGGCGCCGACGGCGGCTACATAGTTCCCGGTTTCCTTCCCACCTTCGATGCGGTGGCCGCCCTGGTCAAGCTGCTCGAGTTGCTGGCCAGGCAGGACAGCAAGCTCTCCAAGGTCGTGGCCGGGCTGCCCCGGGTATACCTCGCTCGCGCCACCGTGGTCACCCCTTGGGAGCAGAAGGGGCTGGTCATGCGCACGCTGGTCGAGCGCAGCAAGGACCGCCGCCTGGAGCTGGTCGACGGGGTCAAGGTCCACCACGACGACGGCTGGGCGCTGGCCCTGCCTGACCCCGATGAGCAGGTGACCCACATCTGGGCGGAGGGCGCCACCGACGGTGACGCCCAGCGCCTGGCCCAGGAGTACGCCCGCAGGATCCGCCAGCTGATGGCGTGACACTGGCATCCTTTGCCGGCCGCAGAGCGCCAGATCCCTTGCCTAAACCTTGACCTCACCGTTGGGGTCGGCATCGGCAGCGCTTCAGTGGGCAGTGTTGCGGTAGCGTCCTCGCCCGATGAACGTGCCTGATGACCTGCGTTACTCGAGCGACCACGAGTGGGTCCGGGTCGAGGGTGGCCGGGTCCGCGTGGGGATCACCGATTACGCCCAGGACGCCCTCGGCGACGTGGTGTTCGTCCAGGTCCCGGAGGTCGGAACGACGGTCGAGGTAGGAGCGGACCTGGGCGAGATCGAGTCCACCAAGTCGGTATCCGAGCTGTATGCACCGGTGGCCGGCACGGTGGTCGAGGTGAACGCCGATCTCGCCGACGCGCCGGAGCGGCTCAACCAAGACCCCTACGGTGACGGCTGGATCTGCCTCCTCGAACCGGCCGACACGACTGCGGTGGGGCTGCTCGACGCCGCCGGCTACCGCGCCTCGGTCGACGGCTGAACGCCATGGTGTGCAGCAAGTGCGGCCACACGAACGACATGGGCTCTCGGTTCTGCTCCTCCTGCGGCTCGCCGTTGCCGGCGGGGTCAGACGAGCGCACCATGAACCTGCCCCTCGAGGCCATGAACGGCGAGTCGATCACCGTCGAACCGCAGGAGCTCATCGGCGGTGGGCTGCTGGTGGTGACCCGGGGGCCGAACAGCGGGTCCAAGTTCGAGGTCGACAAACCGGTTGTGACCATCGGCCGGCACCCCGACAGTGACATCTTCCTCGACGACGTGACCGTTTCGCGGCGCCATGTGGAGATCACCCGCGACGGCGAGTCCTTCAGGGTCAGCGACGCCGGTTCGCTCAACGGCACGTACCTCAACCGCGAGCGGATCGAGGTTGCCGAGCTGGCCACCGGGGATGAGCTGCAGGTCGGCACTTTCCGGCTGCTGTTCCTGACCGGCACCTCCGAGGGCTGAGGTGGCCGACACTGCGCACCTGTCCATCGGTGAGGTCTTGAGCCTCCTGCAGGAAGAGTTCCCCGACGTCACCATCTCCAAGATCCGATTCTTGGAAAGCCAGGGCCTGCTCGACCCGGAGCGCACCCCTTCGGGGTATCGCAAGTTCTACGAGGACGACATCGACCGGCTGCGGTGGATCCTGCGCGAGCAGCGCGAGAACTTCCTGCCGCTGAAGGTGATCAAGGACCGCCTGGAAGAACACGGCGGCGGCGCGCCACCACCCTCCACCGCCGCCTCCGACTCGGACGAACCATCAGCCGCACCGGTGGCCGTCCAGGAGCAGGCGGCCGGTCCGGACGAGACGGCGTCAGCCACCCTGCCGATCTGGATGGCGGACGCCGCCAAACACCAAGCGGTACGCAAGGCGGCCGCTCTCACCGAAGCCCAACCCGAAGCCAGCGCCGCCCAACCCGGACCCCTCGATTCGGGGCCTACGACCGTGAGCCTGACCCGTGACGAGTTGGCCCACGCCAGCGGCCTGTCCCTGTCGCAGCTGAAGGAACTGGAACAGTTCGGCCTGCTGCGCAGTGAACGCATCGGTGATGACGAGCTCTACGACGGTGACTGCCTGGTTGTCAGCCAGAAGGCGGCGGCCCTGTTCGGTCACGGGCTCTCGGCTCGGCACCTGCGCGCCTTCAAGATGGCCGCAGACCGGGAGGCGGCCCTGTTCCAGCAGCTGGTGACCCCATTGCTGAAACAGCGCCAGCCCAAGGGCCGCCAGGAGGCACTGCAGCAGCTCTCCGAGCTCACCTCGCTCAGCGCCGCGCTCCAAGCGGCACTGCTCCGCGGCGCCCTGCGCTCCCACTTCCGTCCTGGCTGAGCCTTGGCTGCACGAGCCGGTGTACTCCGGCCAACTAGCGTCGAGCGGTGCCTTCGATGAGTGACCGGGCGGACCAGGCCAGGTGCCGGCGTGGGCGTATCGCCCTCGCCACGGTCGGAGTGGTCGCGCTGCTGGCCGCATCCTGCAGCTCCTCCTCGGACGCCAACGCCAAGCCCAAGACGCCCACTTCGGCGGCGACCCGGCCGAGCACCTCGGCCATACCGGGACCGTCGAGCGTGGCCACGCCCCCGGGCGTGGCGCCGGTGGTGAACCCCGTGAACCTCTACAGCGAGACGGGACCGGGGAAGCTGAGCGCGGCGGTGAGGGGAGATCTGCCCCGGGTCTACGTGCCGAACCGTGCTGACAGCTCCGTATCGGTCATCGACCCGGCGACCATGAAGGTGATCGACACGTTCCCGGTCGGCCTGTACCCCCAGCACATCGTGCCGTCCTGGGACCTTCAGACCTTGTGGGTGACCAACAACGCCGAAGGCACCGACCAGGGCAGCGTCACCACCATCGACCCCCGGACCGGCAAAGCGGGTGAGCCCATAAAGGTCGAAGACCCCTACAACATGTACTTCACCCCTGACGGCAAGTCGGCGATCGTGGTCGCCGAGGCGCTGCACCGCCTGGACTTCCGTGATCCCCACACCATGCAGATGCAGTCGTCGATCGACGTGCCGGGCTGCGACGGGGTGAACCACGCCGACTTCACCATCGACAGCCGGTTCGTCATCTTCACCTGCGAGTTCAACGGTGGCCTGGTGAAGGTGGACCTGACCAAGAAGGCGGTGACCGGGTACCTCAAGCTGAGCGGCCAGGACGGCATGCCGCAGGACATCCGCTCCTCGCCGGACGGGCGGATCTTCTACGTGGCCGACATGATGGCCGGCGGCGTGTACCTGATCGACCCCACCGCCTTCACCGAGACGGGGTTCGTCCCCACCGGCATCGGCACCCACGGCCTGTACCCGAGCCGCGACGGCAAGCAGCTGTACATCGCCAACCGGGGCTCGAACCACGTTGCGGGCAACACTCCCCACAACCCGGGAAGCGTCTCGGTGCTCGACTTCGCCACCGGCAAGGTGGTGGCCAATTGGCCGATCCCCGCCGGCGGCAGCCCCGACATGGGCAACGTCAGCGTCGACGGGTCACGGTTGTGGCTATCCGGTCGGTATGACAACGAGGTCTACTCGATCAACACCAAGGACGGATCGGTGGTCAAGATCCCTGTAGGCAGCGAGCCCCACGGCCTCACCGTGTGGCCCCAGCCCGGCCGCTACAGCCTCGGCCACACCGGCAACATGCGCTGAAACCGCGCACCGGGGGTTCCGCCGGCCCCGGCCAGATCGGCGGCTCAGGGTCACGGTAGGGTTCGACCGATGTCGGAGATGGAGCTCGTTGGGGTCCGGGTCGAGAAGCCCACCAACACGCCGATCGCACTGCTGCGTGAGGTGGAAGGCAGCGGCCGGCTGCTACCCATCTTCATCGGCGGTCCAGAGGCGACCGCCATCGCCTTTGCGGTGGAAGAGGTCGTCACACCCCGACCCATGACCCACGATCTGCTCCAGAAGGTGCTCGAAGACCTGGGGGCCAGCGTCGAGCGGGTGGAGATCACCGAGCTACGCGACGGCACCTTCTACGCCGAGCTGGTCCTGCACGCCGCCGACGGGGTCCACCGGATCTCGAGCCGGCCCTCGGACGCCATCGCCCTAGCGTTGCGCACCGGTTCGCCGATCTTCGCGGCGGATGAGGTCCTCGACGAGGCCGGTTACGTCGAGGCCCAGCCCGAAGACGAGGAAGAGGACGAAGAGGTGGTCGAGCAGTTCAAGGAGTTCATCGATTCGGTGAACCCCGAGGATTTCGCCTCCTGAGTCTGGCCCATAATCGCTGGTCAGAGCACTATACGCACAAGCACAGCGCTCTAGCAAGTAAAGTCCTGGGCATGTCCTCCTCCGGTAACGAAGCTCTGCTCGGCTCCTGGGAGCTGTCCCTGCACGGCAAGAGCGCCGGGACCCGAGAGTTGTACCTGCGTGTGGCCCGCTGGTTTGTGGCCTGGATGGTCGCCGGGGGCCGCCCGCAGGAAGCCTCCGGCGACCTCCTCGCTGCGCGACGCCAAGACGCTGAATCCTGGTTCGCTTCCCAGCGTGTCGCCGGGCTGGCCCCCGCCACCCTTCGATCCCGTTGGATCGCGCTCCGCAACCTCTACGGATGGCTGACCGAGGAGGAGGAGATCGACACAAACCCGATGCTGCGGGTGAAGATGCCCAAGGCCAACCCGAAGCCCGTCGAGGTGCTGACCACCGACGACCTGACCGCCTTGTTGAAGGCGTGCCAGGGGACTGGCTTTCAAGACCGGCGCGACATGGCCCTGATCCGGTACCTGGCCGCAACGGGGTCACGTCTGGCCGAAACCACCGCCCTCGACGTCGGCAACATCGACCTGCATCGGCGCGTCGCCTACATCGCCCACCGGAAGGGCGACAAAGCACGGTTCGCCCGCTTCGACGCCGCCACCGCCACCGCCATCGACCGATACATGCGTGTCCGAGGTCGGCACCGTCTCTCCGACCGGCCGGCGTTGTGGTTGGGACGGGACGGCCGCTACACCCGCTCGGGGATCCAAATCATGATCGACAGGCGCGCCGCCCTCGCCGGCATCGGTCACGTTCACCCGCATCAGCTCCGCCACACGTTCGCGGACAGGTACCTGCGCAACGGTGGCACCGAAGGCGACCTCCAACAGCTGGGCGGCTGGGAGTCCGCCGAGGTCATGCGCAGGTACGGCTCCGCCCGGGCCGTCGACCGGGCGTTGGCCGGCTACGACGTCGCCGACCCGATGAGCGGGCTGTGAGCGCAAACGATGACGGGCCGCTGAAGCGCCAGGAGCGCTTATGGGCGGCACTCGTCGATGCCGAGGACGCCGGCGACCCGGCCCTGGTTCAGAACGCGTATGACGCCTGGATCACCTTCCAAGACGAAGAGCTCGTGGCCTTCGGTGACACCGATCACGGCCGACGGGAGGCGGAGGAGCGTCGTCGGATCGAGGTGGCCCTGTCCATCTACGAGGACCCCGAAAGCCAATCCATCCTGAGCTTCTGGTGCGGATCATGTCACCAGCGGATCTCTACCTCGGATCCGCTCGCCAGGGTGTTGTTGAACCGGCGGAGGATCACCTACGCCCAGCGACACAAGTTGGACTTCGGTGACACCGCCGACACCCGGCTACGGAGGCGGCCGAACGCCGTCAGGTCCGGAGGACAACAGGAGGTCCCCCTGCCGGCGACCTTCTGCCCTTCGGCCTAGACCTGGCTCTCATCGCCGAGGAAGAGAGCATCTACGACGGCGAGGTCGAGGTGGTCTGCCCGATCCATGGGACCGAGCGGCTGACCTTCGCCACGATCGTGAACGACGTGAAGAAGAAAGACCAGATCCGGATCATCCACCGTTGACCGACTAGCGGTGTGCTTGACTTAGTGAGCAACTTCATAACTGGTGCCGGGGCCGTGACAGCCCGCAACCGGTTGCTCGGCTAATAGGCGGCAGAGCAGAACCCCCAGAAGGGCTGTTCTGTCATGTCTATGTCTCCACAGGAGCGCAAGCTCCTGGCGTCGAAGGCGGCGCACACCATGCACGCCAAGGGCGGCACCAACACGGCGCCAGGCCGTGCCGCCTTCGACCGAAGCTTCGAGGACCAGGTCGACCCCGACCGCGCTCTCTCGCCGGCCGAACGGGCCAAGCGTGCCGAACATGCAAGGAAGGCGCACTTCGCCGGGCTCGCCCTCAAGTCCGCCCAGGCCCGCCGCGCCCGCCGTAGCGCCACCGACGACCGGCCAGCAGCTTGAGTGCGCGAAGAGGACCGGCCCCGACAGGCCGGCCCTCCGCAGAACTGAGCCCTCGACAAGCTCAAGCCAATCATACCTCCAGGGGTATGACGAAACTGTTCTTGTACGAGATCCAGGGTCGGGTTGCCACACCGGCCGAGTTCCAGGACGTGCTCACGGTGGGGGTGCAGGGATGACCGCACCCGTTTATGAGGCTCGCCGCACAAGAGCGACCAAGGCCCAGATGGAACACCGCTTCGACGTGCTCGAAGAGCTGGTCCAGGAGACGAAGCCGACCTCGGTCCGCCACCTCTACTACCGGGCTGTGGTGGCCGGCCTGGTGCCGAAGACCCAGAACGGCTACGGGATGGTGCAGAGGGCGCTGGTGGCGATGCGCCGCGATGGCAGCATCGAGTACGGCGCCATTGTCGACAACACCCGCATGGCCTACCGGCCGCGCCGCTACTCCTCGATGCGGGAGGCCGCAGAGGAGGCCGCCCGGCTCTACCGGCGGGACCTCTGGACCCGTTCCATGGTGCAGGTCGAGTGCTGGGTCGAATCCGAGTCGGTGGCCGGCGTGGTCCGCCAGGTCTGCCATGAGTGGTGCGTCGATCTCTACCCATGCCGAGGTTTTTCCTCGATCAGCTTCGCTCAGGCCGCCGCTGAGGAGTTCAACGACGACGGCCGCGACATCGAGGTGCGGTACATCGGAGACCACGACCCCCACGGGCTCGAAATCGAAGTCAGCCTCCGCCGCGAACTGAACACTCACCTCGACTCGTGGATCGACGTCAACTGGCGCCGCATCGGCGTCACCTGGGAACAGGTCCTCGACATGGACCTACCCGGCGGAAACCCGAAGAAGAACTACGGCTACCCGCTGGCAGTGGAGGCCGAAGCCCTGGCCGCCCCGACGCTGCGCGACCTGCTCACCGACGCCATCACCGACCACCTCGACCCGCACGAGATCGAAGTGCTCCGCGTCGCCGAGGCTGACGAACGCCGAGGTCTGCGGCTCTTGGCCCAGGGGGTCAGCGAATGACCCGCCAGCTCGACCTCGAACAGGCCGCCCTGGCTGCGGTCCTATGGTCAGACCACGGCCCCGATCATCTCCCCGTCGGTCACTTCGCCGACGGTTATCACCGGCAGGTTGCCGAAGCGTTCAACAGGGTGGTGGCCGGGGACTTGTTTGCACCGACCTCGGATCGTGGTGACCGGGCGGTAGCAGTCCACCTGGAGCTCGTCGCCGCCGACGTCCATTCCGGTCCCCGAGACTTCTTCAAGCTGGTGTTCCCCACCGCGGCCAGGCCGATGTCGATGGTCGACGTGTTCCTGGCCGAGCTGGCCGAACGTGCCGAGGTCAGACAGGCCCGCAAACGGCTCGTGAACGCCGTCGAACGCCTCGACGGTGGCTACACACCCCACGAAGTCTTCAAGCGACTGGGGGCAGCGTGAGCGTCCACAACTTCGCCGAACCTGACCCAGACCCCGACGAGCCCCAGGAACCCAGCCGGCTCGCCGCCGAGTTCCGGGCCGAGCTGCTCACCACCGAACAACTGAAGGCGCTCCCGCCGCCGACACCACTGGTCGACGGGCTCCTCAACCTCAACAGCCTGGCCCTCGTCTACGGCGGCAGCGGGGTCGGCAAGACACACGTCGCGATCGCTCTGGCCAAGCACGTGGCGCTCGGCATGTGGTGGTTCGGTCGGGAGGTCACCGCCGGCCCGGTCGTGTACGTCGTCGCCGAAGGTGTCAGCGGCACCGGCCAACGCGTCGACGCCTTCGAACAGCACCACCAGGTGATAGGTGCTGCCAGTCAGCCGCTCTACTGGTACCCGAAAGCCGTCAACATCTTCGACCCCGGATGGGCTGGCGTCGTGGCTGAAGCCGTCACCGATCTGCACCCGTCGATGATCGTGTTCGACACGTTGGCGCGCTGCGTGGCCGGCGCCGAAGAGAACAGCGCCAAAGACGTCGGCCAAATCGTGGCGAACCTCGACCTCATCCGCCGCATCACCGGCGCCTGTGTCCTGCTGGTGCACCACACCGGCAAGGACGCACTGGCCGGCGCCCGCGGGTCAAGCGCACTCAAGGGTGCGATGGACACCGAGATAGAGATCACCGGCGACGTCGACGCCCTGGTCATCAAGAACACGAAGCAGAAGGACGGACCGAAGGCCGCACCCCTACGCCTGTCCCTCGTGTCGGTGCAAGGCACCGGTTCAGTGACCGTGACCCGGGCACGCGGTGTGGACCCTGACCGTCTGCCCGACTCGGTGAACGCCACCCTCGAAGCCCTCGTCGCGATCGACGTGCCCGGCGGTGTCGCAGCCGGCGCTTGGAAAGCCAGTGCTGAGCTTCCGGAGCGGACGTTCTACCGGCACCGCAAGTACCTGCTCGACGCCGAGATGGTCACCAACGAAGGCACCGACAGCACACCCAGGTATCGGCCTACGAAGACAGCGTCATGAAGAACTGTCACGTGCTACTGCCACCTGCCACCCCTAAGGGTGGTGGCAGTGGCGGCAGTAGTTCTGCACCACTGACATGGCAGGCCATTGGCACTGCCACGGCAGTAGTAGTCCCGCCTATTCACAGGAGACAACCCCATGATTGACCCCCGCACCATCGCCACCAACGCCGGGAACCTGCTCGACGCCATCGGAGCCTGGATGACCAGCGGTGACAGCACCGAACTGCTGGCCGTCTGCGCCACGGTCCGCGCCGCCAACGACCCCGCCGATCCGGTGAGCAGAGCAGAGACTGAGCTGGCCGTCGCTGCCGAGCGCGCTGTCATGCTCGGCGACATGACCGCGATTGGCGACCTACACGACGCGCTTCAGATCTCGAACCGGGTCATGGCCGACGCGAACGCCGCCGCCTTCGAGCGTTGGCTCAACACGATGGACCCCACGCGCTTGACCGGCCGGGAGATCGACACCGCCGCCAAGATCGCCCGCGACCTGAACGCCGCCGGGGGGTGACGAAAAATCTCCAGCCGCCAAAAGTCTCCGGGACCGCCGAGAGTCGCCTAGGTGATTTATCCAGTTTCCGATAAAAATGATGCTCAACTAGAGGAGCAAGCAAATGGGAACTCGCGGACCAGCCGGATTCAGCGACAACGTCCACCGGCTGAGAGGAACCGTCCCGCACGCCATGAGAGGCGCTGTAAAGCCCGCGCCGGTCAAGTTGCGACCTAAGGCACCTGAGCCGCCGGCCTGGCTTGACGATGAAGCACGAAGCGAATGGGACCGGGTGCTACCAACCCTGGACGAGCAGGGTTTGGTGTCTGTGGTCGACCGGGGAATCCTGATCTCCTATTGCGTCAGTTGGTCGGTGTTGGTCCGGGCGGTGGCCGAGCTGAAGGTGGCCGGCCACATAGCCAACGGGGCGAGGACTCCCGAGTTCCGGAACTGGAAAGATGCGCAGGCCATCTTCCTGATGTTGGCCGGCAAGGTGTTGTGTACCCCGGCCGACAGGCTGCGGATGCGCCTGCCCGAGGTCACCGTTTCTGATCCGAACGGCATCTTGGACTAGCTCAAAAGGTCCGGGGGTGGGGGCAAGTTGCCCGCACCCTACGGAGACTCTTGCGTCGCGCGCCTGTTCGGCGGTTAGACTGTCAAGTGATCGGATAACTGCCCCGCCCGCGTTCCCAACCGGCCCCGCCGGCGCAGCCTCTTCTCCCCCGTTCCGGCGCCCTCACAGGCCCCCGTTCCGGCGAGAAAGTTGCCCCCGCCGCTCCGGTGAAAGAGCCCCGGCCGCTCGGTCCCGACGTTGAAAACGCACGCCACCGGCATGCGTTGTTCCGTTCGTTCTTGCGCCCGATGGCCGTATGGCCCGGCGCACTTCACAAGGAGTTTCCCTAATATGTCCAGCACTATTGCATCGGCCAGCATCAAACGGCTGGCCGCTCAGGCCCAACGCCTTTACGAAAATCCCCGGCTCACCGACGCCAAGAAGGCCGAAAAGTTGGGGGTCATCCTGGACCAGATCGAGGCGGTCAAGAAGTCCGACGTCGATCTCCGCTGGCTCGCCTCTTCCGGTGACGACCTCGGGGTGACCAGCTCCGGCCCGTCGAACGGGTTCGGTGCCCGAGTCGGTAATGCTCCGCCGCTGCACCTTGACGACGAGTCGATCAAGGCGCTGTACCGGGCGGCCGAGTCCCGTCAGTCGTTGGCGGTGAAGACGAGCGTCGGCACCACCGATGTCACGCCGTCCACCTATCCGAGCCAGTTCCTGCCGCCGGTCAGTTTCAAGCGTGAGCCCACGCGGGTTGCCGATCTGCTGCCCGCCACCGCCGTCGACCGTGGAGTCATCGAGTACTACGTCAGTACTGGTACGGCTGGTGCTGCAGTGGTCGCCGAGGCGGCTGTGAAGCCGTCGTCGAACATCAGCTACACGCGGCGCAGCGCCGTGGTGAGCAAGATCGCCCACTGGGTGCAGGCCAGCGACGAAGCCCTGAGCGACTTCCCGAGCTTCGCTGGGTTGTTGACCACCGACATGACCGCCGGAGTCATCGCCGCCGAAAACGCTCAACTGCTGAACGGGTCCGGGGTTGCACCGAACTTGACCGGCCTGTTGAACACTTCCGGGATCCTGACCAGGGCCCAGGGCGCCAGCACGGACCTGGATGCCGTGGAGTTGGCCATTACGGATCTGCGGGCCGGCAGCAGGTTCGCCGAACCCGACGGCATGGTGATGGCACCGGCCACGTTCTCCCGGCTCAGGGTCGCCAAGGACAGCCAGGGCCGCTATTTGGCCGGCAACCCGGTCGAAGCCGGAAGCCTTGACCTTTGGGGTGTCCCGGTCACCGTCACCACCACCTGCCCGGCCAACGTGATCCTGCTCGGTGCGTTCAAGGAGGCGGCCGTGCTATTCGTGCGCGAGGGCGTCACCGTTCGCACTAGTTCCGGTGGCGACAGCTTCCGCTCGAACTTGGTTGACGTCGTCGCCGAAGAACGTGTCGCTCTGGCGGTCACTGCGCCGGCCGCATTGTGCAAGGTGACGTTGACCTGATGGGCGTCAAGAACACCGCCAAGAACACGGTCACCGTCACCGTGGTCGAGCCGTTCCAGGTGGTGCTCGACGGCACCGTCTATGCCCCTGGTGACGCCGTCGAGGTGCCGCAGGCCCTGGCCGACGAATGGCGCCAGGCCGGCTGGGTCACTTAGCCCAAGTTCGCCGGTCCCTTTCAGGTGGGGGACCGGTAGGTGGATGGCTGGCTCGGGGCTTCCTTCTTTCACCCGAGCCAGCCATCCAACTAACAAGGTGGTGTGGTCGCCGGTCGGCTTTTCAAGGTGGGCCGACCGGTGACCACTCCGCCAAGGCCAGGACTGGCCGCTGACTGGCCGTGTAACGCCCTCGACGGCGCCGCGATGGGTTAGGGGGTGCCGTCGATCTGGGTGGCAACACCCTGATCTCCTTGGAGAACTGGATCTCCAACATCTGGTGGAGATCAACACCGTGACGCCCCGGTCAGGTTGGGACGTCAGCCCGGCGCATCGGCGAAGGGACTTCTCCCTCGGGGCGCTCCGTTTCGTCGGGCACGTCGCGGAGGTCGATGACAAGCTCCACCAGGTCTCCGACGGTCCTATGACTGATTGGTGGGCTAAGAACAACGTGGGGTTGTACCTGGTAGCGGTTGCGGCGCCCTTCTCGCTTCCTGATTAGATACCCAGCCTCGTCGAGTTCGGTAACGATCGTGAGGGCGGTGCGCTCGGTGACATCGAGGGCGGCCGCGATGTCGCGAAGGCGCGCCTCAGGATGGCCGGCGAGGTACCCCAGTGCGCACGCGTGGTTCGTGATGAACCTGAAGCCGGCCAAGGAGAAGACGGTAGAGGCCGATATCGGAGCTTGAAACGCTGAAAGGCCCGGCACGCCGAAATGGTCAAGCGCACGGACGCGACACGACCCCAGGAGACCTCGGGCGAAAGAGGTCCGACCTGGGGCCGCATCTGAACCGGCCCCTGGAGGGGGCTCGGCGACCTGGCTCTCAACTAGGGAAGGTCAGTCCTTGGGTTGTTGGGGTCGCGCCGGACGGCGCCGGTGCCCCGGCGGGCGTCATCGTTCTTCTCGCGGCGCTTCAGCCCAGCAAGACCACCCAGTCCGGCCAGACCGAGAAGGCCCAGCAGGCCAAGTTTCCCGCTGTTGTCCTTCTTGGTCTTGGTCGCGGTGCTGCTCGACGTGTCAGCCGCTGGGGTCTGTCGGCCAGCTGTGTGGCTCTGTGGAGCGGCGTTAGCCACGGCGGTACCGCTCAGGAGGAGCGCCACCAACAGCACGCCAGAGGCGAGGAACTTGCGCATGTTGAACCCCGTTCAGGTAGTCGGAAATAGCGGCGCCTCCCTGCCCTGATCCCTCAGCCCGCAATCAGAAAACCGACAGGCCTGCTCCGAATCATCACCTTGGGTGACCCCCAGGGACAGCGAACCCGTCGTTCCGGTGTCTAGGGCTGCACCCACTAAGCCCAGAAGGGACCGCAGGTGAGCCACCTCCCGTTCAAGGCCTTGGACCCGGTGCTCGACATCCGCGACGCGCCGTCGGCGGATCACTGTCCGGCCTTCGCGATGATGCGCTCGCGAAGGTCGCTGCCGACGCCGTTGAGGTCGCGCTTGAGGTCGCGCATCTCCGGTTCATCGGATTCATCGGGTTCCGTGTCGATGCCGAATAGGCCACCCACCATCGCCCCGAGCCCGTGCAAGCCGCTGCTGTGCTCCTCGATCTGGTGGTAGTGGCGAAGCAGCTCGGTGGCCACCGCCTGGAACGCCAAGCCCACACCTTTCTCGAAGCCGCCGGCCAGCTTCACCAGGTCCTCGAACCCGCCTGGCAGCGCCAACAGGAGAAGCGTCTGGCGTGCTTGTTCCGGGGTTGGCATGTCGACGTCCTTGGTCTCAGGGGACGCGGGCCAGAACCTGGCGCTCGCTTTCGGGTTGTTGGTCTCGGTGGTATCGCTCATAGGTGCTGTGTCCTTTCGGGAGGAGAAATCCCTTCGCACAGCGGTTGACGCTGACTAGGAGATATGGGGGTGAGCACAACGCCTACGGTTCCGAACCCCGAGGATTTCGCCTCCTGATCGCTTTCTCGCTGCCCGTTGACGCAGCGGCCGGACACCCCTAAGTTGTCACGCCACACCGGCGTAGTTTCAGCGTTGTGACACGCTTGGCGCCCCGAAGTGAGGTCGATGTGGACGAAGGATTCAGCGGGAAGCGGGCGGCCGAGGTCGTCGGCATCACCTACCGACAGCTCGACTACTGGGCCCGGACCGACCTGGTGCGACCGTCCCTGGCCGACGCCAAGGGCAGCGGCACCCGGCGGTGCTACTCATACCGGGATCTGCTCGAGCTGAAGGTCATCAAGACGCTGCTCGACGCCGGCATCCGGCTCGAATCGGTGCGCAACGCCTTTGAGTACCTGCGTGACAACTTGGGCGAGGACGTGGCCAGCGCCCAGCTGGTCATCTCCGGTTCCAGCGCCGTGCTGGTGCGCGACGGTACCGAGCTCATAGACGTGGTCAACCAGGGCCAGGGCGTGCTGAACCTGCTGCCCCTCGGCAACCTCCAGGCCGAACTGGACTCGGCCATCGTCGATCTCCAAGCCACCCGTGCCGCCAAGACGCCGCCACCCGCCGGCCGGCCGGCGCCCGCCACCGCTCAGGTCTGAACGGCGACGCTGCGCACCTCGCCCCTCGATGCCGCCCACCGTGACCTGGGGGCCAAGCTGGTCCCCTTCGGCGGGTGGGACATGCCGATGGCGTACCCCGCCGGAACCCTGGCCGAGCACCGGGCCTGCCGGGAGCGGGCGGTCGCCTTTGACGTGAGCCACCTAGGCACCGTTCGGGTCACCGGTGCCGACGCCTTCGACCGGTTGCAGTTCGCTCTCACCAACGACTTGGGCAAGGTCGGCCCGGGTCGGGCCCAGTACACCCACCTGCTCGACGAAGCCGACGGGTCGGTGCTCGACGACATCATCGTGTGGTGGGTCGACGTTGACCGCTTCGACGTCATGCCCAACGCCTCCAACACCGACCGGGTGGTGGAGGCGCTGGGAGATGGCGCGGTCGACGTCACCGCCGAGCGGGCCATCGTCGCCCTACAAGGTCCTCAGGCCAGGGAACTGCTCGCCGGCGTCTGGCCCCAAGCGGCGGCGGTGGGCCGGTTCCGGGTTGGGCGCGCCGAATGGGACGGCACGCCGTGCGTGGTGGCCGGCACCGGTTACACCGGTGAGGACGGGCTTGAGGTGGCTGTACCGGCCGAGCGGGCGCTTGACCTGTGGGCCGCGGTGCTGGACGCCGGCTTCGCCCCGGCCGGGCTAGGGGCGCGCGACACCTTGCGACTTGAGGCAGGTCTGCCGTTGCACGGCCACGAGCTGGGCCCCGGGATCACGCCGCTGCAGGCCGGGCTGGGGTGGGTGGTCAGCTGGGACAAGGGTGAGTTCCGGGGCCGGGCGCCACTGCTGGCCGAGAAGGAAGCGGGCGTCGGTCGGCGCCTGCGGGGACTGCTCGTCGAAGGCCGGCGGCCGCCCCGAACCGACCAGTCGGTCCTGGTCGCCGGCGAACCGGCCGGCGTGGTCACCAGCGGCAACTTCTCACCCATGCTCGAACAGGGGATCGCGTTGGCGTTCCTTCCCCCTGAAGTGAGCACCGGCACCGAAGTGGCGATCGACCAGCGCGGCGCCGCAGTACCGGCTCAAGTCGTAAAGCCGCCCTTCTGGCCGCCGGTGAGCTGAGCCGTTCGACATCGAAGGGGCATAGCGTGCCGCAGCCTCTTTTGGTTGTGCGCCAATGCCGCTCAGATCGGCATTGGCGCACAATCGACCAGCGGCGGGACTAGCCGGTCTTACTGTGCGGCGAGGTCCTCGACCGGTGGGCACGAACACATCAGGTTGCGGTCGCCGTAGCCGCCGTCGATGCGACGGACCGGCGGCCAGTACTTGGCCCGGGTCTGGCCGGGGGAGGGGTAGGCGGCCAGTTGGCGGTCGTAGGGGTGCGACCAGTCGCCGAGCAGGCAGGCGGCGGTGTGGGGGGCTTGGTTCAGTGGGTTGTCGTCGGCCGGCCACTCGCCGCCGGAGACCCGCTCGATCTCGGCCCGTATGGCGATCATGGCGTCGCAGAACCGGTCGAGCTCGCCCAGGTCCTCGCTCTCGGTGGGTTCGACCATCAGCGTGCCGGCCACCGGGAACGACATGGTCGGAGCGTGGAAGCCGTGGTCGATCAAGCGCTTGGCCACGTCCTCGACGGTGACGCCGGTGTCCCTGGTGATCGGGCGCAAGTCGATGATGCACTCGTGGGCGACCAACCCGTCGCGCCCGGTGTAGAGGACCGGGTAATGACCGCCCAGCTGCTTGGCCACGTAGTTGGCGTTCAGGATGGCGACCTGGGTGGCTCGCTTCAGCCCGTCGGGTCCCATCATGCGGATGTACGCCCACGGGATGGGCAGGATGCCGGCCGAACCCCACGGCGCCGCCGAGATCGGGCCGGGCCCGGTCGCCGGCCCGGCTTGGGGGACCAGGGGGTGGTTGGGCAGGAACGGGGTCAGGTGTTCGGCCACGCCGATGGGACCGACACCGGGCCCACCGCCACCGTGGGGGATGCAGAACGTCTTGTGCAGGTTCAGGTGGGACACGTCGGCGCCGAAACGTCCCGGGCGGGCCAGACCCACCATGGCGTTGAGGTTGGCGCCGTCCAGGTACACCTGGCCACCGGCTTCGTGAACCGCCTCGCAGATGTCGACGATGTCCGCTTCGAACACGCCGTGGGTCGACGGGTAGGTGACCATCAGAGCGGCCAGGTCCTGGCGGTGCTGGTCGATCTTGGCGTGCAAATCATCGAGATCGACGTTGCCGGCGTCGTCACAGTTCACCACCACCACCGACATGCCGGCCATGGCCGCGCTGGCGGCGTTGGTGCCGTGGGCCGAGGAGGGGATGAGACACACGCTCCGCTCGCCGTGGCCCTGGCTGCGGTGGTAGTAGCGGATGGCCAGCAATCCGGCCAGCTCACCCTGTGATCCGGCGTTGGGTTGCAAGGAGACAGCGGAGTAACCGGTGATCTCCACCAACCACCGCTCTAGGTCGGCGAACAGCGCCTGGTACCCGGCGGCGTCTTCGACAGGGACGAACGGATGCACGGCGCCGAAGCCGGGCCAGGTGATGGGCTCCATCTCGGCGGTGGCGTTCAGCTTCATGGTGCAGGAGCCCAGTGGGATCATGGACCGGTCGAGGGCCAGGTCGTCGTCGGCCAGGCGCCGCAGGTAGCGCAGCATGGCCGTCTCGCTGCGGTAGCGGTGGAAGACCGGGTGGCCCAGCATCTCACCGGTGCGCAGCTGCCCGCCCGGCAGGCCGTCGGTGGCCGAGGCTTGGAGCGCGTTCAGATCGAAGGGTGCGGACCCTGGCGCGGTGGCGGTCCCTGGGAACGCGCCTTGGAAGGCGGCGCTGACGGCTTCGAGATGAGCGGCGGTGGTGGTCTCGTCGCAGGCGACGGCGACTCGCGACTCGTCGACCTGACGGATGTGTATGCCGCGCCGGCGCGCTTCGGCCACCACCGTCGGGGCCTGGCCGGGCACCAGCACACTGATCGTGTCGAAGAAGGCGTCGTCCTGGACGTCGAATCCGAGCGCCTTGAGGCGGCAGGCCAGCAACACCGCCATGCGGTGGGCGCGACCGGCGATGTTCCGCAGGCCGTCGGGACCGTGGTAGCTGGCGTACAGGGCGGCGATGACCGCCAGGAGCACCTGGGCCGTGCAAATGTTCGAGGTGGCCTTCTCGCGCCGGATGTGCTGCTCTCTGGTCTGCAACGCCAGGCGGTACGCGGGTTGGCCGTCGGCATCGACCGACACGCCGACCAAGCGACCCGGCAGCGAGCGTTGCAGCCCGTCGCGCACGGCCATGAAGCCGGCATGGGGGCCGCCGTACCCGAGGGGCACCCCGAAGCGCTGGGTCGTGCCCACCACCACGTCGGCGCCGATGTCACCCGGCGCCCGCAGCACACACAGGGCCAGGGGGTCGGCCACCACGGTGGCCAGCGCGCCGCGGTCGTGGGCGGCGGCGATGGCCGCCTCCCAGTCGATCACCGCGCCGGTGGAGGCGGGGTAGGGGAGCAGCACCCCGAAGGCGTCGCCGCCGGGGAGACCGGAGGACAGGTCCACCACCTTCACCTCGATCCCCAGTGGTTCGGCACGGGTGCGCACCACCTCGATCGTCTGGGGGTGGCAGTCGTCGTGGACCAGATAGGCGGCGCCGGCAGGTGCCTTGGACATCCGCCGGCTGAGGGTCATGGCTTCGGCGGCGGCGGTTCCTTCGTCGAGCAGGGAAGCGTTGGCCAGCGCCAGCCCGGCCAGGTCGGCGACCATGGTCTGGAAGTTCAGGAGAACCTCGAGCCGGCCCTGGCTGATCTCCGGCTGGTACGGCGTGTAGGCGGTGTACCAAGCGGGGTTCTCCAGGACGTTGCGCCGGATGACCGGTGGTGTGGTGGTGCCGTGGTAGCCGAGGCCGATCATGGCCACACCGGGGCGGTTGGCGGCGGCCAGAGCCGCCAGTTCGGCCAGCGCTTCGGTCTCGGCGGCGGCGGCCGGCAGGTCCAGCCGGTCGAGGAGTTGGATGGCGTCAGGGATGGCCCGGTCGGTGAGCTCGTCCAGCGACGGGTAGCCGACGGCCGCCAGCATCTTGGCCTGTTCGTCGGGTGCCGGGCCGATGTGACGCTCGGCGAAGGGGCGGTCTGCGGGCAGTCCGGCCCCGAGCGGTCTGCGGCCAGCAGGATCGGCTGGGGCGTCGGTCATGGCGGGCTCCTGAGGCGGCAGAAGGGTGGTCTTGGACGTTTCGTCGGTGACCTCCCCCGCTGTCCGTGGGACCTGAGAGCTTCACCCCGCGGGGCTTGCACCGTCGGTGAGGTGGTGATCCACCTGCTTTCCAGCGTTGCCTCTCCGAGCGGTCCTTGGGCCTGAGAGATTCCGGGGAGGGATTGCTCCTTCGGCGTCCCCACGGCGTCGGGGGGACTCTCCCGCTCGGTGTCGGCGGCAGCCCCGACGCTACCAGGGGCTCTTCGATGCGGAGGGGGCCGCTGGCTAGGGTGAGCAGCTCGCGGGCGGGCTTCGAAGGAGCGAGAGGTTCCCATGACCAAGGGTCGAACGGCAGCGACGGTCGTGGTCGTGGCGGCGGCACTGTTGCTGGCGACCGGTTGCAGCAATGGCTCCGACAAGTCGGCCGGGAACGTCGACACGTCGGCGAAGGTCTCCATAACCGACGCCACTTCCACGGAGGCGTCGTCCACCGGTTCCTCGTTGTCCTCGTCGGGCGACTCCAGCTCGACCGCCTCGTCGTCCACCAGCGGTGGCTCGCCCACCATCGGCGAGGGCCTCCCCGACGGCTTCCCGTCCGATCTGGCGCCGGCCAAAGGCGCCAAAGATGTCCACGGGATAAACACCACCAGGAACGGCCAGCGGACAATCGGCGTCTCCTACGGCGTCGACGATGACGTGAAGGCCGCCTATGAGCGGGTCAAGGCCCAGGCGAAGTCGGCCGGTTACCAGCTGCGCGTCGACGAGGTCACCAGCGCCGGCGATAACTCCATCGGCACCCTGCAGGGCACCAAGGGCGGCTCCACCATCAGCGTCCTGGTCGGCGCCGACGTCCAGGGCAGCGGGTCGAAGACCATGGTCACCATGACCATCGACGGCTGAAACCCTCAGCCCGCCTCGGCCGAGGTCTTCTCGTCGGCGTGCTTCTGGATGGCGTCCATCACCGCGCCGCCGGCGGCGCCGATGAAGGTGGGCCGGTTCTCCGCCGCCCAGTCCCGTGACCTGGTGAGGGACTCAGCCGAGCCCTGGAACCGGGGGAACACCTCCCTGGCCAACAGCTCGTAGGAGCGGTGGGTCGCCGCCCGGTCGGCCCAGTCGTGGCCCATGCACAAGAAGGTGCCGAAACCGCCCGACTGCTCGGCCAGCCGCTCGATCTGGGCGGCTACGTCGTCGGGGGTGCCGATTACGGCGAAGCCGGATGCGTTCATGGAGTCGGCCAACTCCTTGGCCACCGTCGTGTCCGGCGCCAGCGGTAGGGCGGCGACCCGCTGGAAGTAGTCGATCCACTTGGCCAGGCCGAACTCCACATCGGCGTACGCCTGCTCCTTGGTCTCGGCCACGTGGATGGGGGCGACGAGCCGCCAGGACTGGCGATCGGCGATGTTCCCGAACTTGGCTGACCGTTCTTCGAGCACGTCCCAATGCGAGCCGAGCAGGTCGAAGCCGCCTTGGCTGGTGGCGCCGATGGAAAGCATCGAGCAGCCGAAGCGCCCGGCCGCACGCGGCCCCGCCGGCGAGATCTGCGCCGCCACCGCCACCTCGAAGCGGGGCTGGGAGTAGGGGAGGAGCTGGAGCCGGGCTTCGTTCAGGGTGAACCAGTCCGTCTTCATGGTCACCGTCTCGCCGGCCAGCAGCGCCAGGATCGCCTCCAGCCCCTCTTCCATCATGTCGCGCTGACGGGCGACCTCGATGCCCATCATGAAAGCGTCCGACGGCAGGGCGCCGGGTCCGCAGCCGAGCATCACCCGGCCCTTGGTCAGGTGGTCGAGCAGCACCATGCGATCGGCCAGCATCAGCGGGTGGTGGTAGGGGAGCGAACTGACCCCGGTACCCAAGCGGATGTGGCTGGTCCGCTGGGCCGCGGTGGCGATGAAGACCTCGGGGCTGGCGATGATCTCGTAGCCGGCCGAGTGGTGCTCGCCGATCCACGCCTCGTCATAGCCGAGCCGGTCGAGGTGCTCGATCCACGCCAGATCGTCGTGCAGGGCCAGGGTGGGGTTCTGGCCCACCGGGTGGAAGGGGGCGAGGAAGATCCCGAACTTGAGCGGCCAGTCCATGCCGCATGGTTGCCCCCCTTGACCAACCGGTCAAGCGGACCCCTCCTGGCGGTTCTGGCGTAGATGAGTCGCGCTGAGCGCGCTTGATCTACGCCAGAACGGTTGGGCTACTCGAACAGATCGGGTTCGGCTTCTTCGATCCAGTCGAAGAGCGGCTGGCCGCTGAACCAGCCGGCGACGTCGGTGCCGACCTGGCCGTAGGTGAACCGGGCCACGTCTTCATCGATCAGCACCGGTTCGCCGACGGCACGGACGGCCAGTTCGGCCTGGCAGCTGCGCTCCATGCTGGTGAACCAGTAGATGCACTCTTCGACGCTCTTGCCGACCGTGAGCAGGCCGTGGTTGCGCAGGATGGCGGCCTTGCCGTCACCCAGCGCGTGGGCCAGCTTCTTGCCCTCCTCGGTGTCGTTCACCACGCCGGTGTAGTCGTCGTACACGCCGTGGTCCTCGAAGAAGATGCACGCATCCTGGGTGATGGGGGAAAGCGGCTTTCCGAGCGCCGACCACGCTTTGCCGTACACCGAGTGCGAATGGGCGGCGGCCACCACGTCGGGCCTGGCGGCGTGGACCTGGGAGTGGATAGCGAAAGCGGCCTGGTTCACCGGCCAAGTGCCCTCGACCACCGTGCCCTGGTGGTCGACCAGGATCAGGTCCGAGACGGTGATCTGTTTGAAGTTCATGCCGAACGGGTTGACCCAGAAGCGGTCAGCGTGCTCCGGGTCGCGCACGGTGATGTGGCCGGCCACGCCCTCGTCGAACCCGAACCGGCCGAACAGGCGGAAGGCCGCGGCCAGCTTGCGCTTGCGGTGCAGGCGCTCATCTTCGGTGCTGCGTTCGACCCCGAATGCGGCCGGCGTGCGCTTGGATGCCATGGGAAGTCTCCTCTGTGGTGCCAACGCCTCCAGGGTACGGCCCGAGGGGGCGCCACGCCCCGGCAGGGAGTTCAGGTGATGGCGGTGACGGTGACGGGGGCACCGAGGCCGGCGACGGCCTTGGTGGACAGGCCCTGGGGCTGCTTGTCGAGGCCGAGCTCGAAGCGCAGGAAGGCCACGCTCAGATGGTTGATGGATCCGAACGCCTTGGAGGGATCGAGCGAACCGGGGTCGCAGCCGTCGGAGCCGAGCTTGAGCAGGTTGTCCGGTATGGGCAGGTTGAGCCGTTTGACGATGGCCACGATGCCGCCTTGCTCCTTACCTATCTCGCAGATGTCGGAGAAGACCAGGTGGCCGGCGCCAGCGATCTCGACTCGGTATTTGGGCTTGGCCATGGTGTCCCAAAGCCGGCGGCCCGAGTCGGGCGGGATCACGCCGTCGGTCGTTCCGAGCATGACCATGCCGGGCTTCGGTGGGGGAGCAGGCGCGGCGCCGCCCGGCCCGCCGAAACCGACCGCGTAGGAGATGAACGCCTTGATGCGCGCATCGCTCGAAGCCAGCCGGTAGGCGGCGCCGGCACCGGCCGAGTGACCGGTGACGGCGACCTTGTCCTTGTCGACCATGCCCCGCAACGGTGAGCCCTCGTGGCTGTTCTCAGCCACGACGAGGTCGAGGCTCCTGGCGAGCACGGTGGGATCGTCGGACTTGGCCACGCCCTGGGAGTGGTCGCCGAGCAGGCCGCCCAGTGAGCGTTCCACGTGCTCGGGGGCAACCACCACGAAGCCCCATTGGGCCAGGTGGGTGGTGAGGTTCGTCGACTGCTCCGGGTAACCGGCGAAGCCGTGGCTGAACAGCACGACCGGGTAAGGAGCGCCGGCCCGGTCCGGGGCGGCGCCCTCGTAGGCGTCGACTTTGTAAGGGACGCGCTGCTCGGCGGGAATCTTGGCTTGCAGCTCCTGGGTCAGCATGCTGGGTAGCACCACCACCTCCTGGGCGCCGGTGGTGGCGCCTCGCTGGGCCGGGTACCAGACCACCACTTGGCGCCCGTCGTCCAGGCGCAGTCGCGTGACCCCGGCGACGTGGGGACCCTTGCCGGCATAGGGCGGCCCAGAATCAACACCTGGGCCGGCACCTGGCGAAGTGTCAGACGAGGCCGCGCCCGGCGGCGTCCGGGCGCCCGGCTGGCTCCCGCCCGAACAAGCGGCAGCCAGGGCTATGAGGGCAACCGAGCAGCAGATGGTCTTTCGCAGCATGTTGCTCTCCGTGAGGTGCTCGGGTCGGGTGTGGCACGGCGGCTCCGGCCGTCTCAGCGTCGCTTCAGCCGCCACTGGTCATCTACATACATGATGCGCCTTCGCCGAGCACGGAGGCAGCGTCTCCCACCAGTCGGGCTACTTCGTGGGCTTGCCCAGCTGAGAGTCGGCGATGTCGCAACCGCTCAAGAACCTACGAAGCTGTGACTCCGGTCGCAGCGCTCCAGCCCTCGGTAACGTCTCTCCATGGGCAGCGACGCTCGCCAGGCATTGGCTCGGCTCGAGGCGGCGGCGGCCGATGGCACGCTTGAGCGGATGCTCGAGCCGCTCGAGGTAGATGTTCTCGGAGCTTTCGGGAGTGTCCTTGACGACGGACGCACGCCGAACGATCTTGACGTCGGTGCCCGCTTTCAAGGCGAACCGCGCCTGCTGGAGTTGATCGACGCGCTCACCGAGCTGACCAGCTACGACTCCATCGATGTGGCCATCATCACCGGCGACCACCCTGTCCTCGATGCGAATGCGTTGACGGGGGTGCCCTTGTATGAACGCGAGAAGGGCCAGTACGCCGAAGCCCAAATGGCCGCCCTGGCTCATCGACGGGATACGGCCTGGCTACGTGCCCTAGACCTCGACGAACTGGCGCGATGACGCCCGACCGGATCGACCGCGACACCATCGGCCGGAGACTGCGGCTCATGCAAGAAGCGCTCGCAACCTTGCGGGATTCCTCGTCGTTAGTCACTGGCCACCTGGCATCCGATCCGATCGCCCGAGCCGCCACCGAGCGCCTGGTGCAAGTGATCGTCGACTTGGCCCTGGACATCAACGGGCACCTGGTGGTGGTGTTGCTCGGCCGAGCGCCGGAGACCGGCCGGAGGTCATTCCTCGACATGGCCGAGGCTGGCGTGTTGACAGACGAACTAGTGACCTGCGTCAGAAATCTCTCGCGTTAGCGGTGGGTCTGGTTCATACTCGGGGGTATGGCAGAGCGAGGCCGTCCGCGGCCGCCCTTGACGGTCACGGCTGAGGAGCGCGAGGTGTTGGTGCGGTGGTCGCGGCGGCCGAAGTCGCCGCACTCGATCGCGCAGCGAGCCCGGATCGTGGTGCTGGCGGCTGACGGGTTGTCGAACGTG